>Ga0134094_1000097_pt1 | contig 123360 bp, 127 predicted proteins | sample 5_1taG_FD_94458 | JGI IMG/M metagenome (GOLD analysis project Ga0134094, IMG submission 94458) | Switchgrass degrading microbial communities from high solid loading bioreactors in New Hampshire, USA - 5_19_20_110_A1 metaG | ecosystem: Engineered > Bioreactor > Semi-continuous > Anaerobic >... | reverse complement strand
TCGGCCCCTCCTTCCCGAGAGTAAGCCCCACAATATCGTATGCCGTCTTCCGCAAGGCAAAAAAAACCTCAAGGGGCACCCGCCCCCAGCCATCACCCGTATCCCGGCGGCCGCATCACGGATCTCCCGCTCAAGCACCCGCTCAAGTGCCTCCCGGGTGCCGTTGGCCCCCGGCGGATGGGAGCGCTCCATGACGGACTGGAGGAGAAGCGACTCAGATCCCGGACGAGATTGGCGGACGCCGTTAGCAAGCGCATCCAGGTCCGTGATATCGTCTGCGATCTGCATCACCTTCCCGGTGGAGAGACCGAACCGAGCAAGCGCCCTAACGACCTCACCATCAGCTCCCGCCGCCATGCCGCCCCAGGCCGCAGCAAGCGAGAAGAGACACCCGGTCTTTCGGGTGACGATCGCATCGTAACGTTCCGATGCGGGGAGATCCGGCCCCCCGAGCATCTCCCAGGCCACTCCACGGGCCATGCGCCGCTGAGCCGATGCGAGCATCGCGACGTATCCGGCACCGTAGGGCGCGGCAAGCGCGTAGGGAAGAGCAAGGATGCCGATGGTCTCGAGGACCGCCCGCCCCTCTCCCCGGGTGAGATGGAGAGAAGGGAGACCGCGCCTAGTGGCATCGCCGTCCAGCATGTCGTCGAGGATCAGGCTTGCTGCGTGGGCAAACTCGACGGCGCAGGCGAGATCGAGCACCTGGCGGAGGGAGGTACGCCATCCCGGGACAAGGCAAGCGTAGATACGGAGGAGAAGCCCGGCCCTCATCCGCTTTCCCCTGGTAAGGAGAGGGAGCACGGCGGGGTCGATATCCCCCTCACCTCTCGCGACCTCCTCGATCCGCTGGTTGACGGCAGGTTTGACAAACTCCAGGAACTGGCGAAACGGCATCATGGGGCAAGCGTGCACCCCTAAGATACCGCCGCGTAAAAAGGTGTGGGTCGACATGCCCGGGGTACATTCATCTAACCTGGGATGAAGGCGCCGCACGTTACGGAGGCATGGCAGCGATACGGGGTGTGAGGGCGACGAGCGCATTTCGGCAGAGGAGAGAGCATGCCCATCGGGACCATTCTCCCGGCTTCAGAGAGGACAATCTCCTGCGGCTGCTGGAGAACACCCCATGCACCTTTGGGCACGAGGCGCTCTCCGCACTCCTCTTAAGTCAGCTGTGCCCGGATATGCTCCACCGTCTCAGGATACCGGTTCGCAAGCCGATCCTCTTTGAGGTTCTCCCGCACAATCCACCGGATATCCTGATCATCGAGGGTCGCAAGCTGCCGCAGGTACTCAAAGCCGATCCCGGGGAGAGCGGTGACGACCTGGCTGAGCGTAGAGCCAAGCGCTCTTTTGAGCGCGAGAAAATCATCGGAACCCCTCTCCTTCGCCATATATACACGTATCAACGCCTTCCGGTGGAGCCGCAGCGCCATCTCTGCGAGTTCCGGCTCGGCGAGCAGATCCGGTGCGGCCACACCTTCAACTGCAGCCCGCATCGCAAGCCAGGAACCGCCCTCCACCCAGCCTTCAAGTCTGGGGACGGCTGTATCGCGCTGCCGGGCAAGAAGATCCCGGACCCCCGTCACCACCGCGTCTCGAACCCGCCACCGCGGATCGGTGGAGGCCTCCACAAGGTATGCGACCGCCTTATCCGCACACGCCGGGGATACGGATCCGATCGCCCCGATCCCCAGGACGCCGCAGATCGAGAGGAACTCATGCGGGTCATCTGCCGGTGCATCCTCGGGGTCAACAGAAGCGAACTCGACACAGAGGTCCCAGAGCACGTGCCGGATGTCGGAATCAGCAGCAGCAAACTCGCGCACGGTTTCGCTGAAGGCTCCGGCAAGCTCAAGGTTCGCCCGCACTCCCGGCAGACGGCTTTCCGCAACCAGGTAGGCGAGGAGATCCGCGGCCTCCCCGCTCACGAGGAGGCCCGAAATCAACCCGACAACCTCCCTGATATAGTTCTCTTTGCGGATCATTGTCTTAGAAAGAACGACCCGGAGGGAGTAAAAGTGATCGCTACCGGGCGATCAGGGTTGTGATGAAGGCATCGAGCGCTGCATGGACGTTCTCGCCGTTCCGTGCCGAGATGGGGTGCACCATCTCCCCGGGGAGAGCCTGGCTGACGGCCTCGGGCATTGCGCCCGGGCAGTCGCACTTGTTTGCCATGAACGCAAGCGGCACCCCGAGGGCCTTCAGCTGCGCATACAGGTGGCGCGTCATGGCGTCCACCCCCCTGGTTGCATCCACAACGATGATCGCGCCGTCCATTCCGCGCGAGAGGATCTGCCGGACAAACTCGAAGCGTTCCTGCCCCGGCGTTCCGAAGAGGTAGACCATCTGATCTCTTACCTGCAGTCTGCCGAAATCGAAGGCGACGGTTGTCGGCCCCTCACTTGAGGCCGCTTCAATGTGGCGGCTTTGGGGATCGAGTGCCTGGATGAGACTGGATTTACCTGCATTGAATGAACCGAAAACGACAATCTTGAGCCTGCCTTCTGCCATCAGCCTTGTATCGGCGCGGAGATGTTTTAGGGTTTCGTTATGCGAGCGCGTTCGGCGGGATAAATCTCTGTTCCGGCCGGTCAGTAACGGTTTTTTCCACCGCCCAGGGGAAGGGAGGTGAAATCGTTCCCGGGTCCAGCGGATGCGTCTGCACCAGGTTGCCAGCATCCGGCTCCTTGGGGGTGATGGCCCACCCCGAGTCTCAAGAAAGATATACCGATAGATCCAAGGGTACCGATATGGGGTCCGAGGAGACCAATGCCGTCGCGCAGGAGATCATAGCCACTCTCGATAGCCTTTTCCTTGCAGAGAAACGTGCAAAACTCCAGATCTCTGCCCTCGAAGAGCGGCAGTATCCCCTGGCTACGACGTTTGAGATGGTCCAGGAGATGGAGGTCGACAATGCCATCGAGGAGGCTCTCACCGAGTTCGGTTTCGAGTACTACACCGTTGATGACGATGGAGAACTCTGGATATCGGACGAGCACGGACTGATGGTCTTCCTCTCATTCACCGCACCCGATGGAAGGTATTACAACTATAGAGTCGTGGCATTCGACGTTATAGACGAGGACGAGAATGTATGATGACCTCAAGCGGCGGCATAACTCATAACTTGCCGCGCTTGAGGGCCTCGTGCCCGGCACATATATATGGCAAGTGATATTCCCATGCAGCATCCACTGGTGAGATGAGATGGAACGCTCAGTAAAACGCCTCATAGAAGATAAAGAGAAGCGGCGTGAAGAGTACATCGGCAAATACATCGAGCAGCTCTCCGACGAAAGCACCCCATACCGGCTCCGGGCGGCCGAGGCACTCGCGGGGTGCGCCGATCCCCGGGCGGTCGAGCCGCTGATTGCCGCCCTCAACGACCGGGAGAACGAGGTCCGCTGGGTCGCGGCACAGGCACTCGGGAAACTCCGAGATCCCCGGGCGGTTGAGCCGCTCCTTCTCCTCCTCGCCGACTCCAACCGGTGGGCGCGGCGCGGAGCCGCCTGGTCGCTTGGCGAACTTGGTGATATCCGCGCGGTCGAACCGCTCTGTCCACTTCTATCGGATAAAAAGAAGGATGTAAGGTCCGCCGCGGCCGAGGCCCTCGGGAAACTCCACGATGCGCGTGCCGTCCCGGCCCTCGCAGCAGCGCTCGAGGATGAGGAGGAGCCCGAGGTCAGGACCGCGATCCGGCGTGCGCTCCGCGAGATCACCGGCGAGGCGGAACTTTGATGGACTACGTAGAGCAGCGGCTCTTTCGCTACTATCCGGAGGATTTTGGGGCGCTCCCCGTTCGGGTCGTCCACATGGACCTCATCTTCGACGTCTACGACGGCCATACCCGGGTCGTCTCAGCCCTCACTGCCGAGAGCCTCGATGCACCGCTCTCGTCCCTCGCCTTGAACGCCCGGGACCTGGCCATTCTCCGGGTCGAGTGCGCCGAGTACCCCGTCACCCATACCTACGACCGAAAAGCCGCGATCCTCACCGTCGCCTTCGAGACCCCCGTCCCGCCCCGAACACGGTTCACCCTCGAGACCGAGACGATCTGCCGCCCGAGCAGCCACGTCCTTGAAGGGCTCTACTACGACGGACTCTGCCCTGGAGGACCGCCCACCCAGATCACCCAGTGCCAGCAGTGGGGGTTCCAGCGGCTGGTCCCCTGTCTTGACGATATGACCGCGAAGTGCACCTACACGACGACGATCATCGCCGATAACGGGTACACGAATACCATATCAAACGGCGACCCGGTGGGACCACGGATCCCCTGCGCTCCCGGCCGATCCATCCAGAGATACGAGAACATCACAACTCCGATGGCACCCTACCTCTTCTTCCTCGGGGTAGGGTGCTACGATGCCTACCGGCGGGAGTTCGAGTACCCCGACGGCCGGACGTTCACGCTGGAACTCCTCGCAAAACCCGGCTCCGATCCCGAAGGGGCGGAGCGGGCGCTCGATATCCTCGCGGACGCCGTGATGTGGGTCCACCTCTTCACCGGCCGTGAGCAGTACCGCGACCGGGAGATCCGCCAGGAGATCTGGCGTCTTACGCGGGTGCGGGACGAGGCAAAACGTTCCGGGGATCAGGAGACACTTGTAGAGACGAGAAAGAGGCTCGCCGGACTGATTACAAAGATCACCCCCGGCTACGCCTACACCGGTGCGGTCTACCGGGAGATAGCCATGCAGAACTCCGATTTCGGCGGGATGGAGAACGTCGGAAACACGACGATCGCTGCAAACCGGCTCATGCCCGGACCCGATACGACCGACCCGGCATTCGAGTACATGATCCGGGTGAAGGTCCACGAGTACTACCACAACGAGAACGGCTCCGAGGTGACGGGGTGGAGCCCGTTCGAGATCTGGCTGAATGAGGCCGTGACGGTCCATATCGAGAACCAGCACCATGCCTTCCTCTTCGGGGAGGCCTACTCGCGCCTCCAGACCGTCCTCGACCTCCTTGACCCTGTGGCCGGGACGCTCACGCTCGATCGGGGCGCGGGCTCGATGCCGATCGAGCCGGACGGCTTCAACGACCCAAACGACCTCATCACCGGCGTCACCTACGTCAAAGCCCCCGAGTTCGTCAGGATGATCGAGACGCTGATGGGGAAGGAGACGTTTGCCGAAGGGCTCGCCCGCTACCATGACCGGTTCCGGCACTCGAACGCTTCGCGGGCCGACTGGATGCGCTGCATGGAAGAGGTCTCGGGCCAGGACTTCTCGCGGATGGCGGCGGTCTGGCTGAAGGAGAAAGAGTATCCGGTCCTTGCCGTGACGCGGACCTACGACCCGGAGTTCCGGCGGCTCACCCTCTCCTACCGGCAGAATCGCTCGCCGGGCGGCCGCATCTGGGAGTTCCCGTTCCGGTTCGCGCTCGTCGAACAGAGCGGCCGGGATATTTTGGAGCGGACAGTCCGGATCGCGGACGAAGAGGGGGAGATCGTCCTCGATGACGTCGACCAACCCGCATTCCTCTCCCTCAACCGCGGCTACTCCTTCTACGGGAAGGTGGCATACCGGCCGCCGGAGGACGAACTCTACCTACAGGTGACGAGGGATGGCGATATCGTCGGCCGGTTCACCGCGTTCCTTGCGCTCGCCGACCAGCAGATGCTCAGGCTGCTCAAAGACCCGGAGGCAGAGGTCTCGGAGCGGTTCACCGACCTCTGCATCGCGCTCCTCGGCGACGATCGCCTCATGGGCGAGGCAGGCGGGCAGTTCCTGACCATCTTCCCCTCGGTCGAGGACGAACGGTTCCGCCACCGCTACCGGGCGCTCTACGATGCCCGGCAGAAGATATACGCATCGATCGCCGCACGGGGCGAGGATGCCCTCCTCGCGATCTACCGGCAGGCGGCGGCAGAGAGCGCTCCCGGAAGGTCGGCCAGCCTGGAGGCAGAGGCCGCGACAATCCGGCGGCGGCAGAGGAAGAACATCTGCCTCGCCATCCTCGCGACCCTGGATTCGCCAACGATCCACGAACTGCTCTTTGGACAGTTTGAGGAGGCGACGAACGCAACCGACCGCCTCACCGCGTTCCGGCTGATCCTTGAGAGCAGCGCCCCAAAGCGACTGGAGGTTCTCAAGGAGTTTGCTGCCGAATCGAGTAAAAACCCGGTTGCCTGGGAGTCGTTCCTCGCCGCCGTCGCCGGGAGCGACTGCGATGACCTCGTCCCAATCCTGCAGCGGATCGAGTCGTCGCCCGCCTTTGCGATCGAGCAGGCAGACCAGCAGCGGGCCCTTTACGGGCGGTTTGCATTAAACAGGAAGCGGTCGCTTGAGACCGATGAAGGGCGGACCTACCTTTCGGAGATCCTCAGGCGGCTTGCCCCGATCAACGAGTACAGCACCGTCCGGGTTCTCGATGCGTTCGCGTTCATCGACGCGATGGAGCCAGAGCACCGGGTGCCGACCGTCGCGGTCCTCGCGGATCTCCTCACTTCGATCGATCCTCTAGCGCACCCATCGGTCTACAACAACATCCGCCGCTTCCTCCTCGGAGCCCCGGAGGCCGCTCGGGCGTATGAGGCGGAACACGGCGAGATTCCGGGACTCAAGAGGACTTAGCCGAACCCGTACTCGAGAGTCAGCCCGACACCCGTCTCGCGGACGTTCGCAACCTTTGCAAGTGCAATCTTTGCCGCAAGGTCGGTGCAGTGGCAGGGATGAAGAGCAGCCGGCTGCACCTCGGAGAAGTAGTCGAGGATTCCGCGCATCTGCCTAGGAGGGGTGTTGAGGAGGTGGAACCCGCCGATGACGTCGAGGATCCGGTCATCGCCGCAGACCTCACGCGCCTGCTCGACGATCGAGCAGATGCCGGAGTGAGAGCACCCGGTTATGACGACAAGCCCCTCCGGAGTCCTGCAGGCGAGCGCGGTATCGTCGACGACGGTATCGTCCCGGATGCCGTCCGGTGTGTAGACGTAGCCTATCGGTGGCGTCTGTTCGAACTCGAACCGCCGCTCGATCTCCCCGAGGAAGACAAGGTTCTTCGTCAACCAGAGAGGGCCCGTCGTGAGGAGGACCTTACCGTGCCGGAAGAGTTCCTCGACCGAGAGGTGGCATCCGATCTCTCCGACGCCGTCGCAACTCCGGGTGAGGAACGCGTCGGGATGGGCGACGAACGTGGGCGGAACGCGCCTCTGACCCTCAAGGATTGCCTCGGTATGAAGCCTGATGAGGGCGTCAAGGCCCCAGGTGTGGTCGAGGTGACCATGGGAGAGGACGGTCTCTTCGACGTTGAGGAGGTCAATCCCCATCTTCCGGGCGTTGGGAACGAGAATGCCCGAGTAGCCGGCATCAAAGAGGAGCCGGGTCTCGCCGTCTTCAAGGTAGATCGAGAGCCCGGGTTCCGCGAGGAAGTAGCGATCGGTGAGGGCGACGTTATCGACAAGGACCGAAAGCCTCATCCGCAGCGCCTCCCGAACGCCGCATTCACCGCGCACGAATCCATGCAGATAGTGGGCACAGAGCGGTTAAGAAGGTTTCCGGAGGGCGCTCCCTTCCACCCGCTCCCTGAGCGCCCGGTTCATCAGCAGGAACCCAAGCTGCGTCGCCCGGAGGGTCTCAGTGAGGGCGACGATGGGTACCAGCAGCCCGGTGAAGACCTCGGCCTGGACGAACCGGGAGCCGTCGCCCTCGGGAATGATGGTGAACCGGTGCTCGCCGTCGAGGAGCCCCGCAATCAGGACACGGCCGACCCACCGGAGCTCGTGACCTTTCGCGACCCGCAGCACCTTCGGCCGAAACCGCATGCTCTTCATGCCCGGCGGGCGGATCTCGACCGAGAGACGGGTCCCCACCCAGGGTTTCCCCTCGATCGACCGGATGAATGGGTTCCAGTCGGGGTAGGCCGCGAAGTCAGTCAGCACCCGCCAGACAGCCTCTGGCGGGGCGGCGATGACGGTCTCCGCCCGGATCTCACGGACCAGGGACCCGAAGCATGCCGCCGGGGATGGAATCATGCTCATCGTACGATCGCTTCGAATGGACCAGATGGGAAAAAAGGCTTACCCGTCGGGACGGTTGTGGTACAACACCTCCTTTCACGAGATCAGGCACGATGTACTATCCCACAGTCCGGCCGGAAGATGCAGACGACGGCGAGGATCGGAGGAAAGGGATGGGGGTCGTCCCCCGCAGGCGGGTTATACCGCCCCTCAGTCGTGGGCGACAAGATCCCCGAGGAGTTTGACGATATCGATCCAGAGCACAAGATCCCTCCCCGTCTGCCCGGCACCCTCGCCGCGGCTGAGTTTGATGACCCCCTTGATGCACGCCATATGTGAGATCGAGTCGTCCATGACCTCTATATCCTCCTCGGAGACCTTGATGACACTGTGGACCTCATCCACGATCACTCCGACGTTCGAGCCCGCGGCCGCATCCGGGACCAGAACGATGATCTTCTGGTCGTCGGAGATCTCCGCGGCCGATGCCGGGTCGAGGAGGAGTGCGAGGTTGATGATGTTCGTGATCTCTCCCCGGAGATTGATGATGCCGGCGAGGTACGGGGAGGAGCGGGGGATCGGGGTGATCGGGATCATCTCGACGATCTCACGAGCGACACCGATATCGAGAGCATACAGGGAGTTCCCGATCTCGAACTCCACCACGTCGATGAGCGCTGCCACCCGCCCGTCCCCCTAGATCCTGATACCGTTCATCGTTTCCCGAAGGTGCCCCGTCATCTCACCAATCTCGTGCGTGACGCTCCCGATCTCCTCGACCGAGGCGCTCGTCTCCTCGGCGAGCGCTGCGAGGCTCTCCATCTGCGACTGCATCTCGTTGGTCAGTCGGGTCCCCTCACTCATGGCCTGCACCACCCGGTTCGCGGTCCCCGCCTGGTCCTCCGTCGCCTTCGCGATCTCCGCGATGCTCCGGGTCACGGCCATCGTCTCGTCGATGATCTCGTTCAAGGCCCCGATTGTCCGGTTCACGCTCTCGACTCCCGAACCGATCTCGACGCTCGCCGAGAGGATTGAAGACGCCGTCTTCTCGCTGCTGACCTGGATCGCATCGATGACCTGTTCGATGTGGTTGGTCGCGCTCTTCGTCTCCCCGGCAAGGTTCCGCACTTCTCCCGCGACGACAGCGAATCCCCGGCCGTGCTCTCCTGCCCGGGCAGCCTCGATCGCGGCGTTGAGCGCGAGAAGGTTGATCTGACTCGCGACGTCGTTGATCATCTTGACGATCTTGTCGATCTCGTGGATCTGAGCGTCGAGATGCTTGATCTCCGCAACACTCTGCTCCGTGATCTTCTCGACTTCGGCCATCTTCTTCTCGGCCTCGTTCCCGAGAGCCTGAGCCTCTTTGCCCCGGGACGCGGCCCTTTGAGCCCGCTCGAATACGTCCTGAGCAGTGCTCGCCACCTCCTCGTTGGATGCGGAGAGATCGGCGATCTGCCGGTTGACACCCTCGATCTCCGCAAGGACCTGTTTCGCAAGGTCCGCGCAGCGCTGGCTAGTCCGCGCCACCTGCTCCGAGGCCTTCGCGATCTCGTCGGAACCTTTGGTCATCTCCGACGTTCCGGCCTCCAGCCGGTTTACGGCACGGTTGAGCTCCATGAAGTTCGTGGAGAAGGCAATCCCGATCTGGTTGAGCGCCTCCTTGAACTTGCCGAACTCACCGGCGGCATGGATCTCCTCGTTGAACCGGACGGTGTAATCCCTGGCGGCAAAAGCGTCGGCAAGCCTCATCGCCTCCTCGAGCGGCTCCGTCACCGCCTCGATGATCCCGTTTATCCCGTCGGCGATCTGCCGGATATCGCCCGTGTACCGCTCTGCCTCGGCACGGGCCTTCAGGTTCCCCTCTCGCGCTTCCGCAGCCACGCGGAGGATATCCGCGACCGCACGCTTCTTCTCGGTCACATCCGGGAAGTACTCGATCGCCCCCACGACCCTTCCCCGCTCGTCGGTCAGCGGGGCCCCGGTGCAGTCTATGATCACGTCGCCGCAGGTGTTGTCGCAACGGTAAATGACCCGCTGCTCCATCGCGACCCTGCACGGACACTGCGCCGTCTTGCAGTTGCCGGTCCGGTAGAGGTCGTAACACCGCTTCCCGACGGCATCCTCCGGCCTCATCCCGAGGAGGTTCGCTGCCGCTTTGTTGATGTAGAGGATCGTATACTCGGTGTCGACCAGGTGCATGGGAAGTTCGATCGAATCAAGCCCCTGGACGAGAAGTCTGTACCGGGTGAGTTCATCACCGGACGCTCCGGCATCCTTCGCCGGGTTTTCTGGTGGTGTAGCGTTTATCATTTCTGCTCATCCTCACCCCCGGCACCCGGCGGGGCCGGGTAATCCCTTCGAGATATCCGGCAGAACAAGGCCTGTATCGAAAACTAGGCCTTTCTGGGAGATTATTTCGACATCGCCAGGAATATCGTGAAGTATTTGATGTATCCAAGGCTTTAGAATTAATACTTCTCGATCACGATCATTCGTTAATTTCAAGTATGCCGGATAATACGGGAGAAGCATACCATCTGCTGGAAAAAGCGGATGCTCCTTCGGGCCGGCGATCCTGCCGACGCGCCGGAGGACTGAAATCTCTTCGTACAGAACAACTCTCGCGGAGTCTTCCATGACAGAACATGCAACCTTCTCCCCCGACGAACCGGGAAAACCCGGACCGGTCGGTCTTGCGGCCGGAATGCGGCTCGGGCTCGACCGCTTAAAAGACCTGCAGGAACACAGAGGATTCGAGGTCATCCTCTACTTCGATGAAGACCTCGCACGGAGCTCGACGCTCGACGCCGACTATGCAGACTTCCAGATCGTCCCCGTCCAGGCCCGGCCGTTCATGCCGCTTGCGGTCTTCCTCCGGGTGATTACAGAGCGCGATCCGGAGTTTGCAGAACGGATGCAGAGCGAGCCTCCGACCGTTGAGGTTCTGGAGACCGGAACGCTCAACCGCTACTCCGGGTGCGTCCTGTGCACAAGGCCGTACGTGAAGGGGCTGCTACTATAGCCTGCCCGCCCGGGTTCGGGCAGTCCAGTTGCGCGGGACCGGCGTCCGGTTCCCGAGATCAAACTCGGCGAGGACGTGCCGGCAGGTGCAATGCTCACCCAGGTGGCAGATGGCGGCCTTCGTTGCCTCAAACCGGAGCGGGAGATCGACTCCGGGGATGAGTTCAGGCAGATCACCGTAGCCGAGCGTGATGTGCGGCGAGTAGCGCTCATACGCGGATAACTTCGGGAACCGGGTAAGACAATCGATGGATGACCCCGACGCTCCACCCGCAAAACTCTCAGGTCCCACATCAAGTGCCCAATACGGTTTTAAAGCATTCATCACCGTCTTATGGAAGAGCTGGATGATCTCCGTCCGAAGGATGTGAAAGACGGAGACGGTTCTCCCGGCGCCTGTGCGGCGTTTTGCGACGGCATCGATCGTCAGGCTCATCGGGGAGCACTGCCGGGAGATCTTATCCACGGTTCTCGTGATCTCTCGAAGGTCGTCTCGCTTTGCCGGGAACATTGCAACTGAGATATGCGGGAGGCAGTCCTCCCAGCCCAGGCGTATCCCACCGTCCGGGGCGCCGGCGAGCAGAGTCCGGTTCACGCCGATCGCCGTATCCATAATAGGTCTCGGCGGCAGAAGGACAACGTCGATGGCAACTGTATCGGGAAGTTCATGCATGGAGGGCTGATCAGGCGACAGCGATAGAAAAGGGTTATCCTTTGGGATCGGCAACCCCCGTCAGACCGCACCCGGTTCGGAACAGACGGGATTCACCACTTCACACCGAAGATCGGCTCCTCCTCGACGATATTTGTGACCCTTCGTACACTTGCCTCCATCGGAACATCTTCGCCGCTGCAGAGATCCCGTTTGAGTTGCTCAAGGCCCACAGCCACCGAGTCATCCTTTGCATGGACACCACTTACCGTCACCCGAAACGTCAGCGTCACCAACCACTGGATCGTTTCTGTCTCTTCCCCACCTCGTAGCATGGACGGGGTATACCTCCACGGGGGTGATAAAGGCAGCTCATCATCAAGAGACCTTCATCCGAAAGACCACCCACCCCCCATCTCCGATGAAACGAAGGTGCATCCGCACAGTCTCCATGCAAAAAAACTGAAATGAAGTACGAGAACGGAGGGCCAGCACGATGTTCGGGATACGCCCGGAAGTTGACGTATGGCGAGGTGTAGAGCGTTGCAGTTGTATCAATGGAGGTATAGTGCGACAACTCATCTGGTTAATCAGTCCCGCACTGACCCATCCGCACCCCGACCATAATATAATTCATACAAAATAAAATATTTTCGGAGATCCAGGTCAGATTGCACCGTCTAGATCCGGCAGTGTGAGACAGACACAACGCATATATACAAACATCAGAAATTTCGGGCTCCAGAGAACCATATTCTGGAGGAGAGAGATGGTCCTGGAGGCCAAGGCAAACCCCCGGGGAGGCACGGGGAGGCAAGCGATCGGCTGCGTCGCGATCGTACTCATACTTATCCTGGTGCTCATCCCGGCATCGGCAACCGCACAGGCACCGTCGGTGATCGTCTCCAACTACACCGTTACCCCTCCCGTCCTGATGCCCGGAGACGAAGGAACGATCACGGTGGTCCTCACAAGTACTGCTCCGGCAGCATCCGGATCGCCGCTTGAGATCCGACTGGACATGAATACATCAACAGAGACCGCACAGAACGCCTACATCGAGAGCGTGCTCGTAAACGGCGAAGGCGTCGAGGTCCTGACAGGGAGTTTCCAGGATATCGGCGAGATCGGTCCCGGCCAGTCCATCCCGCTCACCTTCCAGATACGCGCTCCGGGAAAAGAAGGGATCTACTTCCCGGAGATCTGGGTCAGCGTGCGGGATGCGGCCGATGTGCGCTACCCCATACCGGTGAATGTCAACTCGGCCTACGCCCTTGCCAAGAAACCGGCGCTCCGGGTGGAGAGGACCGTCCCGACAACCGTCGACCCGGGATCTCCCTTCAACGTCACGCTCACGCTCATTAACGACGGCCAGGCGAGTGCAAACGACATCACCGTTGCCATCAACACAACCTCTAACGCGATCACCCCACGGACCTCGGAGAACTACTACATCCCGGAACTCGGGGCCGGAGAGGAGACGGTGCTGAATCTCTCGTTTGAGACCGATACAAATGCGCCCCTCGGACTCACCCCGGTTCTCGTCATCACCGATTACCGGAGCGCCGATCTCGCGGCGTTTCGGCAGGTGGCGACGATCGGTGTCCCCATCGTCGGCCGCGCCGAGATGGGGGTCGCCTCCATCAGGACCGATCCGGCCCGGGTCACCGCCGGAGACCCGGTGGACCTGACGATCCGGATAGAGAACACCGGGACGGCGGACGCCGAGTCGGTCCGGGCAACCATCGACGGTCTGCCACTCCCGGGGAGCAGGGAGGCCTTTCTTGGGACAATAGAGCCGGGGAACGACGGGCCTGCGGTATTCACCCTGCAGGCCGATCAGGAGGGAGAGTATCCCTATACCCTCACCATTCAGTATACCGATGATTACGGAGTGCACACCACCCGGCAGGACCTGAACCTGACCGTCGCGGCATCAAATACGATACCCACGATCGCCATCGCAGCAGCGGTTCTCATCATCGCCGTTGTGATCGCGGTCCTCTGGTACCGGAGACGGCAGGAGGGGTGACATTTCGTGTTTGAGGGCCTCAAGGTCTCTGCATTCCTCGCGTGGAAGGCCATCCAGCGCGGGAGCAAGGGGACGTTAATCCTCACCATCATGATCATCGCCCTCATCTTCGTGAACCTGGTCTTCCTCCCCTCCATCATCTCGGGGGTCGTCAAGACCTTCGATACACAGTCGATCGAGTTCGATCTGGGAAACCTGGTCATCGAGCCCCGGGAGGGCAGCCAGTACATCAACGATGCAACCGAACTACAGAAGAAGGTCGAGCGTATCCCGGGGGTTACCGGCACATCGCCCCGAATAGCCGCCGGGGTGACCTACTTCTACCGGGGCCGGAACGCCGCAAGCACGCTCTATGGCATAACCCCGGAGGATGAGCGGTCGGTGACCAGGATCGCCGAGTATATGATCGAAGGAGAGTTTCTCTCGGACGGGGATACCGGCGCAATCGTCATAGGCGCAACCCTCGCGGGGAGAGAGGGAGAAGAAGGGGGCGGTCTACCCACGCTCGAGGGGGTCACGGTCGGCGACTCGGTGGAGGTGGCCTACCCGAACGGGGAAACAAGAATCTACCGGGTGAAAGGGATCTTCGAGACACAGTCGTTCGGCGTCGACACGGCAGCCTTCGTTACCAGCCAGGAGATGAGCGATGTGCTCGGGCTACAGGATCAGGCATCCATGATCCTGGTCAAGACCGAGGAGAACGGCAGGGAGGATGAGTACAAGACCGAAATCCTCTCCTATGGCATCCAGGAGAACGTCTGGACGTTCAGGGAGAAGGCCGGGGGGTTCGTCGACCAGGCGATCCAGAGTTTCAACATCATCAACACCATCTCGACACTCGTCAGCCTGATCATCGCCATCGTGGTGATCTTCATCGTGATCTTCATCAACACCGTGAACAGGCGGCGACAGATCGGGATTCTCAAGGCGATCGGGATCGACCAGCAGATCATCATCAACTCATACGTCCTCCAGGTGCTCTTCATCACCGGCGTCGGAGCGCTCGTGGGGATTGCGCTCAACGCCGGCGTGACGACCTACCTGACTGCCTATCCGCTCGTCTTCCCCGGCGGCCCGGTCTATCCGGATGTGGAAGTGTCATCAATCCTCCAGAGCATCGCAAGCCTCTTTGCGGTCTCGATAGTGGCAGGGTACATCCCCGCCTGGCAGATCGCCCGGGAGGAGATCCTCTCCGCAATCAGGGGGTGAAGACGTGATCGTTGCAGAAGATCTCACGAAGGTCTACACCATGGGAAGGGTGGAGGTCCGCGCTCTTGGCGGCGTCTCGCTTGAGGTCGCAAAGGGCGAGTTTGTCGGGATTATGGGGGCGAGCGGAAGCGGCAAATCAACGCTCCTCCATATCCTCGGGCTCCTCGACCGGCCCACAACCGGCGCGGTCACGATCGACGGGACCGATGTTCTCTCCCTCTCCGACCACCGTCGGACTCTCTTTCGGCTGAACCGGCTTGGCTACGTCTTCCAGGACTACGCTCTCATCGGGGAGCTCACGGCGCTCGAGAATGTCTACCTGACGTCGCTTGTCCGGGGGGATCCAAAGGAGGAGTACCTCAAAAAGAGCACCGAGATCCTGGAGCGGGTCGGGCTTGGAGACCGAATCCACCACCGGCAGAGCGAACTCTCGGGCGGAGAGCAGCAGCGGGTGGCGATCGCCCGGGCTCTCGTGAACAGTCCGAGCATCCTGCTCGCCGACGAACCCTGCGCGAACCTGGACAGCCAGACATCAAAGAGCATCCTCGACCTCTTCGCCCGGCTAAACGAGGACCTGGACCAGACGATCGTGATGGTCTCGCACGAAGACTGGCACAAGGAGTACTTCTGCCGGGTGGTCACCCTGCGGGACGGGTTGATCGAGAGTGTGACGGAGTGCAGATAATCCGCGCAGGTTCTCAACCGGGCCTCGCCGGACCCTGTGTGTGAAAAAGCAGCGGCAATATTTTTATATTGAACCTGTTATACACCCCGCCGGGTGAGACGTATGCAGGAGCAAAAGACATTCAGGTGCAAGGACCTCGGTCTTGCGTGCGAGTTTGAGGAGAAGGCAGAGGACGAGAACGAGCTGATGAAGCGCATCGAGGGGCACATCCAGACCGCTCACCAGATGAACCCGGAACAGCCCGAAGTGCAGGAGAAAGTCCGCAAAGCGATGAAATGAGGGGGTTCCACCCCCACTGGCCTTTTTTTAGCAGGAAGAAAAACAGGTTCTCCTCCAGGAAACGCCGTCGCGGTCTATAGGGTGCATCGTATGCGTTGTGGAAGGCATACACCGGAGGACGAGGCCGCCCGCAGACGATGGCAGCACCCCGAGTCTATCCTTGAGGGGTTCGGGCTTGCACCCGGTAAGACGTTCATCGACGTCGGGTGCGGGGACGGATTCTTTGCCCTCCCGGCGGCGCGGATGGTCGGGCCGCACGGCCGGGTCTGCGGGATCGATATCGACGCCGAGGCGCTCGATATCCTGCAGGAGAAGGCTCTCCGCGAAGGGCTCGATAACGTCGTCCTCCATGAGGGGACTGCCGAGGAGACCGTCCTCTGCGACGGGTGCGCCGACTTCGTCTTCTTCGGGATCGCGCTCCACGACTTCGTTGACCCGGTCAGGGTGCTTCTAAACGCGAAGAAGATGGCAGCCCCCGGCGGCCTGATCGTTGATCTGGACTGGAAGAAGGAGCCGCTCCCTCTCGGTCCGCCGACGGAAAAGAAGTTCGACACGGAGTATGTGGTGTCGCTGATGGCAAAGGCAGGGATCCGGGTCACGGCGATCGCGGATTCGGGACCTTACCACTACATCGTCACCGCCGTGCCGGACAAAAAGAAGGGTTAGGGGTTACTTCAGGTTTGCAAGGCCGCCGTAGTTGACGGCGTTCACGAACGCATCGAGATCCTGCTTGGAGCCGCCTTCGACGCTGACGTAGACCATGAACCGGTCGTTCACGCCGACCCAGGTTCCGTAGGAGTCGGGTTTGCTGAAGGACTCCCAGGATGGATGGCCGGAGACCGTGCCCCGCCTGTAGTAGCCTTCGGTCGTCTCGATCGAGAAAAGCGAGTTCCAGATCTCCCAGTAACCCACGTCGTAGTAGGCTGAGTCCTGAATTACGACAGTCGCCCGGGCATCGTCCTTGCTGTAGTCACGGGACACCCAGGTCCACTGGGCGTCCTCTATTGTCGTCGATGCCCCAACTGGATCTTCTGCGGTCCATCCTGCCGGCGCATCCGGGAGGAACGGGATCAACGCCGTAAACGGAACTGCGGTCACGCTTCCCTTTGCAGCCCCGGAGACGCCGGTCGCGCCGGCGGTGGCCGTCGGAGTGGTTCCGGAGGATGTTTCGTCGGTCGTATCCGACGTACCCGTACAGCCCGTCGTCATGAGGCAGAGCGCGAGCAGCGCAAAGAGTCCCAGAATCACTGCTGAAGATATCATTCTCATAATGGTGCCCTCTGGACGACCAGAATGCCCAATGAATATTTATAGATTCCATTTTGGTTTGACAGCCGATCTGATCAGTCGAAAATCGATTTAGGCATGCATGAATCCTCAGCTAGATGACAGATTCTGGAATGATCAAATCCCCATACGCCCGGAGAACGAATATCATTTCCAGGGGTTTAAGAAAAGTATTTACCTATTCCAGGATACCTTTTCGCATGGTTCAGAAAAAGAACATCGTTGGTATCCTCCTAGCAGGATTCCTGGTATTTTGCATGCTCGGCGCCGGTTGCACGTCGCAGCCGGCAGAGCCGGCGACCCCGACCCCCACCCCAACCCCAACCCCGGTGGAGGGTTACTTCTTCAACGAGACGAACAACAACGAGACCGTCACGCTCCCGGCCGGAAGCGCGATCACGATCAGCCTCGTCGAGAACCCGTCGACGGGGTACGAGTGGAACGTCACCTCGTCCGCCGGACTCCAGCTCGTGAATGAGACGCACGATGCACCCCAGACCGAACTCTTGGGTGCTCCCGGAGTTCATATCTGGGAGTACACCGCGGCCGAGCCCGGTGCTGCCGAGTTCTCCGCGATCTACATGCGGCCCTGGGAGAACGTGACCGGAAACGAGACCACATTCTCGATGGCTTTCACCATCGAGTAACCAGATTCCTTTTTTAAAAGAAGCAGGCAAAAGGCCCCCGCTTCAGTGGGGTCCGGCACCCGGTGCGGGATGCACTCACCCTGCATCAATGATCCGATCTTTATCCAAAACGCCCCGGCGGCGTTTCAATACGCATATATATCGCGAAAACAAGGGTGGAACTATGACAGATGTGAGAATTAAAGCCTCGTGCACTCTTGTTCTTCTCGGGGTCCTTGCTCTGGCTCTCATCGTCCCGGCAGCCGCACAGGGAACCACCCCGCGGGTGGTACAACCAGGTGAGACCATCGAGGTTGGGAGCGAACCCCTTGTCCTCGACCTCGTCAATCTCCGGAACGCAGATACGCTCAACCCGATCACGGAACTCCGCCACTACCGCGAAGATAATCCCACGAAGCAGATCATCCGGACCATCGGCGTGCCGAAAGACGGTTACTTTACGATCAATGCGCACACACTCAACGGCAAATACGGGCGATACTTCGCGTTCAGCAAACAGGACGGCCTGATCCAGCATAGCAGCATAACGTTCGTCCCCGCTCCGACAGAAACCCCCACCGGACCGGTCGAGACCAGTACCACGGCGATGGAGACGCCAACCGGGACCGAGAGGGCGCAAGAGACGGCCACCGCGAACCCGACACAGGCACCACTCCCCGGAGTGATCGCGGTGATCGCGATCGGGATCCTGGGGCTGATCTTGGCGACCATACGACGAGAGTAGAGTCTTTGGGCCAGCAGAAGAACCTCACATTCTTTTGGATGGGACATATCATCCCAAAGGGCCATTCATTGAGACCCTCACGACCGCGGTCGGTATTATATACTACCGTGCATACTCCCCGGCCCGAGGAAGGAACACCCGTACGCCCTGCCCCCTCATGATCATCCATGTTCAACGGATTCGCTCTCTCGCGCTAGAGTTTGGTTACAGCAGAACTCTCCGGGATCCTTTCTCCAAACCACAGGATTTCAAGAAGGCACCTCCTGACGGAACGCCTTTTTGGAAACCACCTGGAGGGATAAACCATGAGTGGACGCAACCTCCGTGCACCCATACTCAGCTTGATCGTCCTTGCCCTCTTCGTCGGTGCCGCAACAGCGGCCGAGCATCAGATCACCAACGCCACGGTCGATCAGGTCTATGCAACGGTCCTCGATGATCGCATCCTCTGGTCCGACAACCGGACCGGGGACTACGACGTCTACCTCTACAACCTGACGGAAGCAAGCGAGCGTGTGCTCTCGCCGCCGGAGACCGACCAGTTCGCGACGGCGCTCCCTGCCGGCATGATGATGAGCGGCGACCGAATCGTCTGGGAGGACAACCGGAGCGGCAACCGGGACATCTATCTCTATGATCTTACCACCGGCGAGGAGACGAGAATCACGAACGGGTCCGGCCATGAGGTCAGTCCCGCCATTGCCGGGGACTGGATCGTCTGGCAGGACGACCGAAACGACAACTGGGACATCTACCTCTACGACATCGCCACGGGAGAGGAGACCCGGATCACCACAAACGAGAGCGCACAGATGAGCCCCGCCGTCACGGAGAGCATGATCGTCTGGAACGACTACCGGAACGGCAACTGGGATATCTACGCCTGGACGCCCGATGAGGCGGCGCCGTCCGCGCCGGGACCGGCCGAGCCTCCCGCTCCGCCCGCGCCGGGAGTGACTTCGGTGCCAGAGATACCATCTCCGACGAACGCAACGACGACCCTGCCGCCCGGCGAGACACCGACAGCCACCCAGACACCGGAAGAGGCAACACCTACGCCCGGATCAGACGACGGGACACCGAGGAGCGGTGGATTGACCCGGGTCACGCCAACGATTCCAGTAGTATCAAGACCCGGAGATATCAGCGATCCGTCGGTCTTCGTCATAACCCCGACGCCGTTCATTCCTCCCCTTCACTGATCAGCCCGTTTGGGTGGGTAAGGTAGCAGAGCGCACAGCGTCCGCTCGCCAGAACGGAGATCGAAAAATAGAGGGTATCGGGGGTGATTACTCCAGGTAGTCTTCCGGCCGGGGGATCTGTTCTTTCAGACCCTTGCGCCGGCGGATACCCTTGACCACTTCGTCGACCAGGCCACCAGGAACGAGTTCGAACCCGGCGAACTCCGTGCTCCACATCGCACGCCCTTCGGTAGCGGATCGGACATCCCCGGCAAACCCGAAGAGTTCGGCGACCGGGGCCTTGCCGATGATCGTCATCGTATCGCCGTCGCTCTGGATATCATAGACCTGGCCGCGCCGACCCTGGATCTGCGAGGTTGCCGCGCCCATCTGCTCGCTCGGGACCGTGATCTGGATCTTCTGGGTCGGCTCAAGGAGTGAGTCGCCGGCCATCAGCATGCCTGCCTTGACGGCACTCCGAACCGCCGGGATGACCTGAGCGGGACCACGGTGGATGGCGTCCTCGTGGAGTTTCACATCCACCAGCCGGACCTTCAGGTTCTGGACCTGTTCGTCGGCAAGCGGACCGCCGCGGAGCGCCTCACGCCAGCCCTCGAGGACCAGTTCCATCGTCTCGTTGAGGTACTGGATACCCTTCGTCATATCGATGAACATATTGGTCCCCTCGATCGCCTTGACGTTCTTGGCTTCTTCCTTGTCCATACCGGCTTCAGCGAGGATGTCACGCCGCTCGATTGCCTGCTGGTTCATCGAGACCTTACCCTCCTGAATCAGCTGCACGATAGCGGGGTCCATCGGTTCGAGCTCGATATAGAACCGGTTGTGGCGGTTCGGCGATTTGCCTTCAACCGGGCCGGCCCTGCCCGTGACCGTCTCGCGGTAGACGACAATCGGCGGGGAGGTGATGATATCGACACCCTTGTCACGCTTGATGCGCCCGGTGATGATCTCAAGGTGGAGTTCGCCCATGCCGCTGATCAGGTGCTCGCCGGTCTCCTCGTTGATCGAGACCTGCACAGTCGGGTCTTCCTTCGCCACCTGACGGAGGACCTCGACGAGTTTCGGGAGGTCCTTCATGTTCTTTGCCTCTACAGCGACGGTCATGACCGGCTCGGAGTAGTGCTTCAGCGACTCGAAGGGGGTCATCTCAAGGAGCGTCGTGACGGTCGAACCGACGATGGCATCCTTGAGGCCCGTCACGGCGGCGATGTTGCCGGCCGGGAGCGCATCCACCTCGATCCGCTCGGCACCCATGAAGATACCGACCTGGGCGATGCGGTTTACACGCTTTGCCGCACCCATGATGTAACACTCGGTGCCGCGGCGCAGCGTCCCCGAGAAGAGACGGCCTGTGGCGACCTCGCCAGCGTGCGGGTCAAACGAGATATCGGTGACCATCAGGCAGACCGGCCCGTTCGGGTCGCAGTTGATCATGGCCTTACCTTCGGAGGAGTTGTAGTCGCCGTGCCAGATGATGTGGATACGCCGGTCCTGGGCCTCGATGGGGTTCGGGAGATGCTTGACCACCATATCGAGGAGGACAGCGTGCAGCGGGCTGTTCTTTGCCAGCCACTTCATTTCGCCGGCGTTACATTTCTGGTAGACTTCCTTGAACGAGACACCGCTCTTCTTCATGAAGGGAACGGAGACGGCCCAGTTGTAGAGCGCGGAGCCGAAGGCAACGGTGCCCTTTGCGGCATCGAGTTTCCAGCCCTCGTTGTACATCTTCTCGTTCATGCCCTTGATCAACTTGTTGACCTTGTCGATCACCTTCCCGAGGCGGATCTGCATCTCCTGCTCGTCCACCTTCAGTTCGTTGATCAGCCGGTCGACTTTGTTGATGAAGAGGACCGGGCGGACACCCTCCTTGAGAGCCTGCCGGAGCACCGTCTCCGTCTGAGGCATGGTGCCCTCGACCGCGTCCACCACGACGACGGCCCCGTCGACCGCACGCATGGCACGGGTCACGTCACCGCCGAAGTCCACGTGGCCGGGGGTATCGATCATGTTGATCAGGTACTCCTTGCCATCGTACTCGTGGACCATCGAGACGTTGCTTGCATCGATGGTGATACCGCGCACCTGCTCCTCCTCGTCGGAATCCATGAAGAGCTGCTTACCCGCAAGCTCCTCGCTGATCATGCCTGCTCCTGCAAGCAGGTTGTCTGAGAGTGTAGTCTTTCCGTGATCAATGTGGGCAACGATACCGATGTTCCGGATCCGCTCCGGCTTGTCCATCAGCTCCGTTACCCGCTCAACCATCTTCTTTCGTCGGGTCATGCTTCACCAAAAAATAATAGGGTATCAACGGGCAGCCTTTGCAATACGCTCTCTCTCTTCTCTCTTTGAGACGGCGTATGAGCGGGTATCGCCGTTTGCGGCTGCAATCAGTTCTTCAGCGAGCGCCTCGCTCACGCTCTTCTTCTTCTTGTGGCTCGCCTGCAGGACACCGTCGGTGATGAACCGCAGGGCGACGTCGACACGCCGCTGGGGGGCGGTATCGACCGATTTCGGGACGTTGATGCCGCCGTACTTCAGCCGGACGGTCTCCTCACGGGGGCCTGCGTTGGCGACTGCGTCCACCAGCACCTGAACCGGGTTCTTCTTGGTCTTCTTGTTGATGATCTCGAAGGCCTCCCGGACGATGCGGATGGCGAGTTCCTTCTTGCCGGTGTTGTGCTCGGTCTGCATCAGTTTGTTGATCAGGCGCTCGACGATCAGCATGTTGCTCTTGTTGAACTGCTGGCCGGCGAGCTTGCCGCAGGAGTGCGGTACGATCATCGTATGCAGGTTCACGTAACGAGCAAGGCTTGGATCCTGGATCACCACCTCGCTCATGTCCCACCGGTTAAAGAGGAGCTGCGGCTGAGTCACTGCTTCTGCTTCTTCCATACAATTTACCTCCGCGGCTTCTCCTTGCGTCCGATGACCATCTCGTGTAAGCTGACGTTGTTGACCTTGGTCACGACGTACCGGACGCCGGGGATATCACCCATCGACCGACCCAGTCTGCCGCCGATACCCTCGATCACGACCTCGTCGTGCTCGTCGATGAAGTTGATAGCACCGTCGCCGACGGCAAATGCGCTCACCTGACGACCATTCTTGATCAACTGCACACGGACGCACTTCCGGATTGCAGAGTTCGGCTGCTTCGCCTCAACACCAATCTTCTCGAGTACGATCCCGCGCGCCTGCGGTGCCCCCTCAAGAGGGTCGGATTTTACATCGAGTCCGAGCTGGCGCCGGGCGTAGACTGGATCATGCCACCGGCCTTTCTTTGAGTCGCGCTTCAGCTTTCGGGCTGCAAATTTACCATTTCCCATCGAATACCCTCGTATAGGTTGAATTTGTGGATAGGAGTAACTCCTGGTGTGCTATAAAACAACGCGCGTTACGGATTTATATATTGTGGAAACCCGTCTGCACGCCGATCTTTCGCCCTAGTTATTTGATCCTGAGCTGATATATATTATATCCTGACAGGCAACCTTCAATGATGACAACCCGGATATACAAGGAGGTCTTTTTCGAGGCAACCCATCGCCTGATCCATTACCAGGGGAAGTGCTTCCGGTTGCACGGCCACCAGTGGCGGGTAGAGGTCTGGATCGAGGGAACACCAGACGAGCGCACCGGGATCGTCTTAGACTACAACACCATCAAGGAGGTCGTCGGCCGGTTCGATCACCAGGTGATCCTGAACGAGGCCGATCCGATGGCAGAATGCATCGAGAAGTTCCACCCGGTTATCACCACCTCCGGCGATCCAACGAGCGAACTCCTTGCCGGGCTGATAGCAGAGATGATCGATGCTATGGCTGCACAGCAGGGATCTGACGCCCGCGTGGCCAAGATCCGGGTCTGGGAGTCGGCATCCAGTTACGCAGAGCGCACCTATGTTCGTCAGTGAGATCTTTCGGAGCCTCCAGGGGGAGGGGAAAAACCAGGGGCGGCCCTGCACGTTTATCAGGCTTGCAGGGTGCAACCTCCGGTGTGCCTGGTGCGACACCTCCTATGCCCAGGAAGGGGGGCGCAATATGAGCGTCGGGGAGGTCCTCGACCGGGTCTGGCTGCAGAACGGGAAGCATATCTGTATCACCGGCGGGGAGCCGCTCCTGCAGCACGACGAGGTTCTCGAACTCTTAAAGAAACTCAGCCTTCATGGATATTCCGTCGAGATCGAGACAAACGGCACCCGCGACTTCCGCGAGATGCAACCCTATGCCTCCATCTGCATGGATGTGAAATGCCCCTCGTCCGGCGCAAGAAGCGATCTTCGGCTCCTCGCCCACATCACCCCCCGCGACTCCGTCAAGTTCGTGGTGGCCGACGAGGACGACCTCCTCTACGCCCGGGCAGTGATGAACCGGTGCGAGATTCGCGGCGAGGTCTTCATCTCCCCGGTGGAGGGGACCGACCGCCGCGCAATCGCAGAGCAGATTGTAAAAGAGAACCTCCCGGTGAGGTTCCAGGTCCAACTCCACAAGATCCTGGGGATAAAATGAAGAAAGCGGTATGCCTTCTCTCGGGCGGGATGGACTCATCCACCCTCGCCTACGTTGCAAAAGATATGGGCTACGATATCATCGCGCTCCACTTCACCTACGGCCAGCGGACAGAGGTAAAAGAACGCAAGTGCGCCAAAGAGATTGCTCGCCTGCTCGGTGCGGTGGAGTTCGTCGAGATCGGCCTTGAACACTTCAAGAAGATTGGGGCCTCGAGCCTGACCGACGAGAACATCCCGGTCGAGGAGTATGTCGGAGAAGAAGAGGGGATCCCAAACACTTACGTCCCGTTCCGGAACGCGAACCTCCTCGCCATCGCGACCAGTCTCGCGGAGGCCCGCCACGCGGAGGCGATCTTCATCGGCGTCCAGACCGGAGACTACCCCGGGTACCCCGACTGCCGGCCGGAGTTCATCGAGGCGTTCCAGCGGGCGATCGATCTTGGGACGGCAGCCAAACCGCGGATCAGACTGATGACGCCCTTCGTCCAGATGTCGAAAGTGGATATCATCGAGAAGGGGCTTCGCCTCGGCGTGCCCTACGAGCATACCTGGTCCTGCTACCAGGCCAACGACCGGGCATGCGGCATCTGCTCCTCCTGCCACTATCGGAGGGAGGCGTTTAGAGAGCTCGGACTCGAGGACCCGATCGAATACGAGGAGTAATGATGGAGATCTACAGGGGTAGCCGGCTCACGGTTGAGAAGAAAGAGGTAACCCTTCCAAGCGGAGAGAAGAAAGAGCGCGTGATCATCCACCCCGGCGGAGCGGTCGCAATCCTCCCGGTCGAGGGGGAGACCTGCTACCTGATCCGGCAGTATCGGTTCGCCATCGACGATTACATCTTCGAGGCACCGGCTGGAACCATCAACGAGGGTGAGGAGCCGCATGAGACCGCGTACCGGGAACTGATCGAGGAGACCGGGATGAAGGCGGAGAGATTCACCCCGAAAGGCTGGATTTATCCCTCTCCCGGCTACACCGACGAGCGGATCTGGCTCTACCTCGCAGAGGGGCTCTCACCCTGCAGTGACTACGAGAAAGACGATGATGAGGTGATCGAGGTCGTCCGCACCCCGATCGGAGATCTCCAGGAAATGATCACCGACGGCAGGATCGTCGATGCGAAGACGATCTGCCTCATCTGCCGGTGCCTGCAGTGAGGGGAGATGAAGAGAACCGGGGTGTGCACATATTTATGCTTTCTCCAGAGAAACACATAGTAGCTTCGAGATATGAACACTATTACTAAAATAGCTTGGTGAACTCCATGGAAGAGACGCAAGAGATGGATATGGCGCGAAAGCGCTATGAATTTAAAAAGACGCTTGAGAGACTTGCGGAGAAGGAAGGGAGCGGTACCGAGCTGATCACACTCTATATACCCCCGGACAAGCAGATATCCGACGTGACCGCCCAGCTCCGTGACGAGTTCGGGCAGTGCTCAAACATCAAAAGCAAGCAGACCCGGACAAACGTTCAGAGTGCCATATCCTCCATCCTCTCCCGTCTCAAATACTACAAGCGCCCGCCGGAGAACGGCATAGCCGTCTTCTGCGGCACGATCAACATCGGAGGCGACCGCACCGACCTTCAGTGCGAGATCATCGAACCGCCCGAACCGCTCAATACGTACATGTACCGGTGCAGTTCCTCCTTCGAACTCGAACCCCTCCAGCAGATGCTCGGTGAGAAGGAGGTCTACGGCCTCATCGTCATCGACCGGCGCGAAGCCTACGTCGGCTTTCTTAGGGGCAACCGGATCGAGCCGGTCCGCGGCGTCACCTCGACGGTTCCGGGCAAGCAGCGGAAAGGCGGGCAGTCGAGCGTCCGTTTCCAGCGGCTGCGGCTGATCGCCATCAACGAGTTCTACAAGAAGGTCGGGGATCTCGCAACCGAGGTCTTCCTCGCCGAGAAGGACTTCTATGAGCGGTTCAAGGGCGTGCTGATCGGCGGCCCGACCCCGACCAAAGAGGAGTTCGAGGCGGGCGGCTACCTCCACCACGAACTTCAGAAGCGGATCATCGGGCTCTTCGACGTCTCGTATACGAACGAGTCCGGGCTTGCCGAACTTGTTGAGAACGCTTCGGACGCCTTAAAAGGCCTTGATATCATCAAGGAGAAGAACGTGATGAACCGGTTTCTCCAGGAACTGGTCAAGGACGACGGGGCTGCAGCCTACGGCGAGGAGAGCGTCAGGAAGAACCTGGAGCTCGGCGCCGTCGACACGCTCCTCCTCTCCGAGCGGCTCCGGCGAGCACGGGTGAAACTTGCCTGTCCGAACAGCGACTACACCGAGGAGCGGACGATCAGCCTCGAGCCCGGCAAGCACATCAAGGATCTCGACTTCGGCACCTGTCCAAACGACGGCGGGCAGCTCTATGTGGCGGAGGAGAGCGACATCATCGACGAGTTGACCGCGCTCGCCGACCAGAGCAGCACAGATGTCAAGATCATCTCCGATGATTTCGAAGAAGGTTCGATGCTCTATAATGCATTCGGCGGGATTGCTGCAATCCTGCGTTACAGGACCGGATACTGATGATGTTTCAGGAGAAGTACCACCAGATTGAGCGCATGCTCCGCGCATGCACCGGTGAAGAGGATGTCCTCCTCACGACAGGCGGGGATCACGCCGACCTCGCCTCGACGATAGCGTTCAAACTTGCGAAGAAGGAGAAGCGCCCTCCCCAGAAGATCGCCGCCGATATCGTGGAGAAACTCTCCAAAGACCCAGAACTCGGCGACGTGCAGGTTGAGGCCGCCGGTCCCTACATCAACTTCCGGTTCGGCCCGTCACTCCTCGGAGAGGCGGTAAGAGAGGCGCTCGAGCCCGGCTACGGGAAACATTCCCGCCGCTCCGTCCGGGTCATACTCGAGCACACGAGCGCAAACCCGAATGGGCCCCTTCATGTCGGGCATATCCGAAACACGGTCATCGGCGACACCCTTGCCCGGGCATTCCGCAAAGCCGGGTATCCACTCGAGGTGCAGTATTACTTAAACGATATGGGCCGCCAGATCGCCATCGTCTCATGGGGATTTGACCGCCTCGATATCCCCCGGAGCGAGGGCGAGAAGGAGGACCATTACGTCGCCCGGGTCTACGTCGCGGCAAACCGTGAGATCGAGAAGAACCCGGAGATAACCAAGGAGATCGATCACCTCATGCAGAAGGTGGAGCAGGGCGACGCGGAGACCGTCGCGAAGTTCCGCAGAGTCGTCTCCCTCTGTGCCGAAGGGATCAAGGCGACCCTCGCCGCAATGAATGCCCACCACGACCGGTTCGTCTGGGAGAGCGATTTTGTCCGGATCGGGGATGTGGATCGGATCTTTGAGCGGATCCGGCGCCTGCCTCAGACCCATGAGGACGAGACCCTCTGGGTCGATCTCTCGGAGAGAGGCTTTGAGAAGAAGTACATCCTCCGGCGCAGCGACGGCACATCGGTCTACAGCGCCCGCGACCTCGCCTACCACACCTGGAAGGCCCGCAACTACGACCGGATGATCGACGTCCTCGGAGCAGATCACAAGTTGATCGGCGCCCAACTCCAGGCCACCCTGGAACTGCTCGGCGAGCGGCCGCCCGAGATCGTCTTCTTCGAGTTCGTCTCCCTCCCCGAGGGCTCCATGAGCACCCGGGCAGGCAAATTCGTCTCGGCAGACGAACTGATCGAGGAGGTGACCTCAAAGGCATACGAGGAGGTGACCGTCCGCCGGCCGGAACTCTCCGAAGAGGAACGGCGCTCGATCGCAAAGTCGGTCGCCATCGCCGCCATCCGCTACGACATCGTGAAGGTCTCCCCGGAGAAGAGCACGGTCTTCGACTGGAAGGAGGCTCTGGACTTCGAGCGGCAGAGCGGACCCTACATCCAGTACGCTCACGCCCGGGCCTGCAGCATCCTCGAGAAGGCCGGAGAGTTTACGCCGATGTTTACCTATGAGACCGAGCACGAGGTCGCGCTCGCCCGACACCTTGCCCGGTTCCCGGCCGTCATCGAGCAGACCGTGGAGGAACTTCGGCCGCATCTCCTCGCCAACTACGCCCGCGAACTCGCCGACCTCTTCAACGCCTTCTACCACTACGACCCGGTCTTGAAGAGCGAAGGCGAGACCCGCAACAGCCGTCTCACGCTTGTCGATGCAGTCAGAAACACCCTGCAGGAGTCGTTAGAGATACTCGGTATCGATGCACTCAGAAGCATGTAAGGCCTTAAAGAGGCAGGGCTACCAGTTCGTCAGCCCTGCCTCTTCGGCGGCCGTCAAGCCCTGCATGTGGAACAAACGGGCGCTCAAGGGCGGCGAGATGTGCTACAAGGCGCAGTTCTACGGGATCGAGAGCCACCGTTGCGTCCAGATGACCCCGACCCTCAAGTGCAACCAGCACTGTCTCTTCTGCTGGCGGTCTTTCGAGCACGAGGTTGTGGAGGATGAGGAGTGCCCGCCGGAAGCGATCATCGCGAACCTCCGCCGCCTCCAGAAGAAAGCCCTCTCGGGCTACAAGGTCTCGCCCTACGTCGCGCCGGAGCGGTTTGCCGAGGCCCTCGCTCCCACGATGGTCGCGATATCCCTCTCGGGAGAGCCGACCTGCTACTCGCGCCTTGCGGAACTCATCGATGGTCTCAACGCCGAAGGCTACACAACGTTCCTCGTCTCGAACGGGACCCGGCCGGACGTTCTCTCCCGGTGCCGGCCCTACCAGACCTACGTCTCGCTCGATGCCCCCGACCGGGAGACCTACCTCTCCCTCTGTCGCCCGAGAGAGGACTACTGGGACCATATCCTCGAGAGTCTCGCCGGGCTTGCCGGCCGGCGATCCGCCATCCGGACCACCGTGGTGCGCGGCTACAACGACTTCTCCCCCGAGCGGTATGCGGCGATCTACCAGGACTCCGGGGCCAGGTTCATCGAAGTAAAGGGTTATATGCATCTGGGGTACAGTAGGAATCGACTGGAGAGGGACCGAATGCCGGAACATCACGAAATTCGGGCGTTCGCCGAGAAAATAACGGAGCACTGCGACTATACCATCAAGGATGAGAGCCCGGCAAGCCGGGTCGTCTGTCTGGAGCGGAAGATATGAGATTCGATGTGGAAGAGTTCAAAAAGAGAGCGAGAGAAGACTTCGAACACGCCTGGCACGAAGGGCCGTCGGTCCTGACCCCGGCCGGGATTGAGGAGCGATACCCCCGGCTGAAGTACACCCGGGCTACGGCCCACCCGATCTTTGAGATCACGCAGCGGCTCCGCGAGACCTACCTCTCGATGGGGTTTGACGAGGCGATGAACCCCATCATCGTCGAGGAAGCCGATATCTATCGACAGTTCGGGCCTGAAGCCATGGCCGTCCTCGACCGGGTCTTCTACCTCGGCGGGCTGCCCCGTCCGAATGTCGGGATTGCACGTAAGCAGGTCGAGGAGATCGAGGCCATCCTTGGTCGCACAATCCCGAACGAGACCGAAGAGAGGCTCCGCGAGACTCTCCACGGCTACAAGAAGGGAACGATCGACGGAGACGAGCTGACGCACGAACTCGCCACCGTCCTTGGTGCGGACGATGCAACCGTGGTGCACATCCTCGATGCCGTCTTCCCCGAATTCAAGGCGCTCGCACCTGAGTCGTCGCGAAACACCCTCCGTAGCCACATGACGAGCGGCTGGTTCCTCACACTCTCCTCCCTCTGGGAGAAGCGCCGCCTCCCCATCCGGCTCTTCTCGGTTGACCGGTGTTTTAGGCGGGAGCAGGAGGAGGGGCCGACCCGCCTGATGGCCTACCACTCGGCATCCTGCGTCGTCGCGGGCGAAGACGTCACTCTCGAGGAGGGGAAAGCCGTCAGCGAGGCCCTCCTCTCGGCCTTCGGGTTTACCGAGTTCCGGTTCCAGCCCGACGAGAAGCGGTCGAAGTACTACATGCCCGGGACCCAGACGGAGGTCTACGCCCGCCACCCTGTCCTTGGGTGGGTCGAGGTCGCCACGTTCGGCATCTACTCCCCCTCGGCGCTCGCGGAGTACGGGATCGGCGTGCCGGTGATGAACCTCGGTCTTGGGGTGGAGAGGCTAGCGATGATCGTCTACCAGTCAAACGATATCCGCCAGCTCAGCTTCCCGCAATTCTTCCCGCAGGAGGTCTCGGACCGGGATATCGCCGGCGCCATCCACCTCCGCGAGGAGCCGAGATCCGTTCTTGGAAAGCAGATGGCCGAGGCAATCCGGGCTACGGCCGCCGAGCACGCGACGGCCCCCGGGCCGTGTGCGTTTACCGCGTGGAAGGGTGAGATTGCAGGAAGGGAGATCGAAGTCATCGTCGAGGAGCCCGAGTCCAACACGAAACTCTGCGGCCCTGCCTGTGCAAACGAGGTCTACGTCCACGACGGCTCGGTGCTCGGGGTCCCGGACACCGAGAAGTGGGCGAAGGTCAGGGCAGAGGGCGTCTCCACCGGCATCACGTATCTCAATGCCGTTGCAAACCTCGCCGCCGCCCGGATCGAGGAGGCCGCACGGTGCGGAGAGGAGGCCCATATCCAGGTGAAGATGTCAAAACTCCCCTCGGACATCAACCTGCGCATCGAGGAGTACGCGATGCGGTATATCACCGACCACAACAGAAAGGTGGACCTCCGTGGACCGGTCTTTTTGACGGTCAGGTCCGTCATCCTGGGGCAACCGACTCAATAAGGCTCTTTTCCCGCCCCGGTCTCTTCTTTTTTGTGGTCACGCCGTCCCTGTCGCACTCGATGCACCTCCAGAGCAACGGCAGCACGTCCCGCTGCTCAACCAGGTTGAAGCGTGCCCTGCTCGGGGCGAGCCCGACCTTGATCGAGTAGGCTTCGGGCGGCAGCACCTCAAAGAGGTCTTCATCGGTCCGATCGTCGCCGATGGCGAGGATAAAGTCCCAGGCCCGCTGGGTGACCCAGTTCAGCGCCGCTCTCCCTTTGTTGACGACGTTGTTCTTGATCTCGATGACCTTGTTGCCTTCCATAACGCCGACATTCAGGTTGGAGGTCAGGTGCAGGAGATCGTCTTTGAGATCCTTTGCCCGCTGTGCACCGAGCAGCGGCTCCGTCCTCCGGTAGTGCCAGACGAGGGAGTAGTCCTTCTCCTCGATGAAGGCGCCGGGCGTGCGGTCCGTGTAGAGCTCAAGGAGCGGGTAAATCTCCGCCTTCCACTCATCCGAGAGCGCCTCAGACATCCGCCACTCTCCGGACCGCTCTTTTATCCAGACCCCGTGCTCGGCAATGAGCCCAATATCCATCGCCCCGAACCAGGCATCCAGGGTATACCGGTCTCTGCCGCTGATTACCACGACCTCGTTTCCCGGAGCCCGGGAGAGGGCCTCGAGTAACTTTCGGGTGGCATCGTCGGGGACCGCCTTCTGTGGTTTTGCGGCAAAAGGCACCAGGGTTCCGTCGTAGTCGAGGAGGAGGAGCCGGTCCTCTCCGGTAGCGTAATCTGCGACCAGTTCCTCCCTGATGTCGGGTGTGATGATCTGTTCGGAGCGCTCGACCTGGACAGCCCGGGCATCACCGAGGCGTGTGAGGAAGTCGCCGACCCAGTGCTCGATGTCGTAGCGCATCAGCCGCTTCTGCATCGTCCGGTTCCGCTCGATCTGCTCCTTCTCCGGCATGGCAAGTGCAGCCTCAATCGCCTCGATCACCGCGTCCTGGTCGTTTGGATTGACGATGATCGCCTCACCGAGTTCCTCGGCCGCTCCCGCCATCTCGGAGAGGATGAGCACCCCGGTGCCGTCGGTCCTCGTGGCGACGTACTCTTTCGCCATCAGGTTCATCCCGTCACGGAGCGGTGTCACCAACGCGACATCGGCAGCGCTGTAGAACGCCACCAGTGTATCAAACGGGAGGAAGTTGTAGAAGTAACTGACCGGAGTCCAGTCGGTCGTCCCGTACTTCCCGTTGATGCGCCCGACGAGTTCGTCGATCTGTTTCTTGAGCGCCTGGTAACTATCGACGCCCGTCCGGGACGGGACCGCGACGAGGACAAGGGAGACGGCACCCCGATACTCGGGTTTCTTCTCGAGGAGTGCGTCGAAGGCCTCAAGCCGGAGGGGGATCCCTTTCGTGTAGTCCAGGCGGTCGAACGAGAGGATTATTTTGCGTTTCCCGTACATCTGCCGTATCCGGGCGATCTCCTTCTGGACGGGGGTGCTGCCTGCAGCGTCGGCAAACCGCTGGTAGTCGATCCCCATGGGGAAGAGATCGGTCCGCACCACGCGGGTCCCGGTCCGAACCTCTCCGAACGAGTGCTCGTAGCCTAAAAGCCGCCGAACACTGGAGAGGAAGTGGCGGACGTAACCGTAGGTATGAAAGCCTATGAGGTCCGCCCCAAGAAGGCCGGAGAGGATCTCCTTCCTCCAGGGCAGGTGCCGAAAGACCTCATACGAGGGGAAGGGGATGTGATGGAAGTAGCCGATCTCCGCATCAGGGAGACGCTCGCGGAGCATCTGCGGCAGAAGCATCAGGTGGTAGTCATGGACCCAGATGATATCATCGGGCCGGACTACCTCCATCACGGCGTCGCAGAACTTCTCGTTCACCCGCTGGTAAACCTGCCATGTCTTTGGGTTGTACTCGGCAAAGTGGTTGAAGTAATGAAGGAGCGGCCAGAGGGTGTTGTTGCAGAACCCATCGTAGTAGTGCTTGATATCGTAGGGGGAAAGAAAGACCGGGTGGCACTGCTCCTTCTGGAGTACATCTACGATTCGGTCCCTCTCGTCATCCTGCTTCTTCTGGACGTTGATGCCGGGCCAGCCGATCCAGAGGCTCTCGTAGGATTTGTAGAATGAGCCAACACCGGTTGCAAGGCCGCCAACGCTCCTTTGCAGGTGAATATCGCCATTTTTCCGGGAGATGCTGATTGGAAGTCTGTTTGATACTATCAGTAATCGGTTCATGGTTTAACCCAATTTGGAGGGATTGATCAGCACCCAAAGATTCTCAACCAAAATTAAGTTTTTGGCGAAATACTGAATAATTATAGACATCGCCGCCTGGACGGACAGCACTTCTGCCCGGCCGTTTCACCGCCGGTAAGCACCGCACGACCTTGCGCTTGCCCAACCGCGGAGTTATTGTCGCGTTTTCTGCCAAAACAGCAGCCGATATGAGCAGATCCGGGAACAAGATGGCAGAACGAGAAGGGGGCTTTGACCATCCCGGAAGAACCGAATTAGTTATCTATTTCTAACACTATGTTAGATATACATAACAGGTGAACGAATGAAGCGACGATATGCGCTGCAGATTGGCGCAGGAGCGGTCATCGGGGCAGCAGGCCTCATTCTCCCGTTCCTTGGAGAAGGAACAGAGGCGCTCTCCTCGATCCTGGTGACGATCGGTATGGTGATCATTGCGGTGGCCGCCGTCCGGCACTGGAGGTTCCGGGACGAACTGGAGAGGGATGAGCGGACACAAAAGATCGGGGCGTACGGCATCTCCTACTCGTGGCTCGTCACGCTCATCTTCCTCGCACTCCTCTTCTGGGCAAACTACCTCGGGGTCCTCACCCTCACGGTCGAGGGAGTGCTGCTCTCAACCATCCTGTTGATGGGGCTCTCGGCCCGCCTCTTCCAGTGGTACCTCTTCCGGCAGGGAGATGTGGCGTGAGGCGAACGTGGGCAGGAGGCCAGCGCCAGATCTGGAAGGGGGATGCGGGATGAAGACCCGGATCCGGGAACTCCGGGCAAAGACCGGGCTCACCCAGGAGGAACTGGCACAGCAGGTAGGGGTCCGGCGCGAGACGATTGTCTTCCTTGAGAAAGGGAAGTACAACCCCTCCCTAAAACTCGCCTACAAGGTGGCCCGGGCGCTTGATTCCACCATCGAGGAGGTCTTCACCTTCGATGACGAGGATCTGGCGTGACCGGGAAGAAGGCGAGCAGAACGATCATCGCTCCCGGCGAGGTGCAATTGATAAAAGAGTTGCAACAGAAGAACGGTAGAGTCATAAAAAGATATTGGGGGCATTTCTAAGGTCGGAGTTTGAATTTAAAAACATTACGATTTTTTATTCGTTAGAATATCCTTTAAATAACCATATAATCCATAATTTAACGTTTTATTGAGGATATACAATTTTATGCACCGTAAAATATAATTTTTCGAGGCGATCCAAACGTTCGCAAAGAGCGCGGAGTGATGGAACGATTATTTCAGTTTCCCAGAGGGAGGTGTAGGTCATTTCCAAACCGGACCCGCTCTCTCGCCCGGCCCTCGACGGGCGCCGCACCCCCGGGGAACAGGTGGAGCCGTCACGATTCGACCGGGCCGCCTCCCCAGGCAAGAGCCCGACCGCCGAGCCCTTCGGAAGCAAGATGGAGACGACACCTCATGCAGAACTCCGGCCCTTTCCGATCGGTCTCGGCGACGGTGTTCGAGAAGAACATGACGCACCGGGATCGTTTGCAGTGAGCAAGCCCGAAGGTGTGTCCCAGCTCATGCACGGCCTCCACAACAGCCCGGCGGCGAAAGAGGTCCGGATCATCAGGAAGACCGTAAAACGACTCTCTGAGCCGGTGCAGGGATATTATTGCCCATCGCTCCCTTGCGATCCCGAAGACGAAGTTCATTCCGGGAAGGTAGAGATCGGCGTTCGTGACTCCCAGCACCCGATCGTGACGCTCCATCTCCACGGAGAGGGCAAGGGACTCAAGCACCATCTCCGCGTCATGCTGACTGCGGGGATCATTTCGTGCGGCTTTTGGGAGGGGCACCCCCTCGCCGATCACGACGTCCCGGGAGAAGACTGCTCGTAAGGGGTTCACAAGCATCCGCAACTCGGCCGGATCGACCGCCCCGATAGGGACCAGAACAATATTCATGACAGGCAGACCGGTGATCGCGTAATCGTTCTCAAGGAGACTTGAGAGTATCGGTCAGGCGTCCGGAGTGGAAGTACCCGTCGCAAGTCGTCGGGCGAGGTCGTCGAGGATAAGAATGGCCGCCTCTTTATCGAGGGGCTGGTTCTGGTTCCCGCACTGTGGCGAGTAGATGCATGCCGGACACCCTGCGGTGCACGAGCAGTCGCGGACCAGTTCGTGCGTCATCCCGGCGATCGCGGGGAGGAGAGTGGAGGCCTTCTCGGCAAGCCCGATCCCGCCCTCATAGCCGTCGTAGACGAAGATCGTCGGAGCACCGGTTGCAGGGTGAAGAGGGGTCGAAAGACCGCCGATATCGCGGCGGTCGCAGACGACATGGTAGGGCATGACTGCGATCAGGGCATGCTCCGCACCGTGCAGCCCACCGGCAACGTCCAACCCTTTAGCGGTGATCGTATCCAACGTCCGGTCCGGTATGGTGAGCCAGAAGGCCTTTGTCGCGAGGGAGAGCGGCGGGAGGTCCAGCCGGTGGTGGCTCACGACCCGATCATAGTGCCGCACCGTGTACCCGATGACCTGCCGACTGACTGTAACGTCCCCAAACGAGACTCCCACGCCGCCGATGTCGCGGCGCCGGAGTTCCTGCACGACCGCAACATCGGTGGTGACGAGGGGCTGGGTGTAGGTATCGGTATCGGTCTCCTCCACCTGAATCGTGCGCTGCTCAAGGTCCATCTCGGTCACCACGTAGGTCTCCCCGCGATGGAGGAGGATTGCACCCGGGTGAGCCTCCCGGAAGGCCTGCTCACGATCCATCGTCTCGAGCAGCCTGCCCTCATACATCACCCGGAAGGTATCGGAGGTAACGGAATCAAGCCCGACCATCTCCGCCGCCCGTCTCCGCCCGGCATAGATCCAGCCCCGCGAAGCCTTCCGGAGCAGGCAGACACGCTCGAGCGCAGCAAGCATCTCCGCGATATCGGGACCGAACCAGCGGGCATCGCGCTTTGGGTCGACCGGGAGTTCCGATGCCGCACAGAGGAGATGGCCCGAGAGGATGTAGGGGTTCTCCGTGTCCACGACGGCGTGCTCGCAGGGCCGGGAGAAGAACTCCTCCGGGTGGCGCATGAAATACTGGTCGAGAGGGTTCTCGAACCCGACCAGGACGGCAAAAGACTCCCCCAAACGGCGTCCAGCCCGTCCCGCCTGCTGCCGGAAGGAGATCATCGTCCCCGGATACCCCGATATGATGACACCGTCAAGCGACCCGATATCGATCCCGAGTTCGAGGGCGTTCGTCGTCACGACGCCGCGAAGGCTGCCGTCCTTCGCGGCGTCCTCGATCGCACGCCGGACGGTCGGGAGGTAGCCGGCCCGGTAGGCGCTTATCCCTGGAACCTCCCGGGACCGGGCCGCGATCACTTCGGCAAGCCTCCGGGTGAGGGTGAAACAGAGTGTCCGGCACCCGCTCTCCACCGAGGCGAGGAGGAGGTCCTTCGTCACAGAATGGACCGATCGTCCGCCGTCTCCAACAGAGGGGTTGTAGAGGATGAACGTCTTTTCACCCGCCGGCGATCCGTCATCCTCGATAAGGATCGCCTCCTCGCCGGTCAGGCGGGCGGCGAACTCGGTCGGGTTTGCAAGGGTGGCAGAGGAGAGGACGAACTGCGGCCGGGCACCGTAGTACTCCGCAATGCGGGCAAGGCGGCGGAGGAGCATGGCCATATGAGATCCCGCAACCCCGCGATAGCGATGCGCCTCGTCGACCACCACGAACCGGAGGTTTCGGAAAAAACGGCTCCACTTCATGTGCCAGGCGAGGACCTGGTGGAGTTCGTGGGGGTTTGATAGGATGATCCGGGACCGATCCCGGATCGCCGGCCGCTTTCCGGCGGGCGTATCGCCGTCGTAGATGGCCGCATCCACCCGTATTCCCGAAACGTCCTCTATCTCCCGGATGGTCTTTACCTGATCGTTTGCGAGCGCCTTTGTCGGGTAGAGGAAGAGGGCGGTCGCGGCGGGGTCGAGCGCCAGACGCTCGAAGACCGGGAGGAGGAAAGCGAGCGTCTTTCCGCTCGCGGTCGGCGTGGTGATGATGACGTTCTCTCCGGCGCGCAGATGCTCGATCGCCGCAGCCTGGTGGGTATAAAGCCGGATCCCTCTTCCCTCGCAGTAGGTACGGAGGCCTTCCGGGAGGGGACGGAAGAGGATTCCGTACCGGGCCGCCCGGGGCGGCGTGGTCCTGGTATGCACGACGTTTGGGTCCGCCGCGAGCAGGTCGAGGAATTCACGCACAGTCGTTGCCATCCCCCCGGAGAAGCGCAAAGAGCCGGACAAGCGAGACGAGATCCTGACGGTTATGCTCCACGATCGGGATGAGCGGACCGGGATTTCCGGTGCGCTGGTAGGTGTCGTAGAACTCCGGCACCAGCGCTCCCGGGAGATCATTCTCTCGGGCAAGACCGAGGATCTCCGCCTCGAGCGCAGAGAGCCGGCAGGAAGATAGCGTCTCACCCCAGCGGCGTCGTGCGAAGTGGAGGACGTCAACATGCGGCATATCAAGGTCAGCCAAGATGCCGTAGTATCCTAACCGCTCACGGATATAGGGGAGGTCGAACGCCCGGCCGTTGAAGGTGACGAGGACCGTGCTCTCCGTTTCCAGTTCGGGGAGGACGGAGGTGAGCGCCGCCTCCTCCTCGTCAACTGATCTAAGCAGGTACTGGCTGATGGTTATCGATCCTCCCCGGGCCCGGGCAAGACCGATGAGGATGAGCGGGCGAGAGAAGAGCCCCAGCGTCTCGATATCCAGGAAGAGAAAGTCCTCCGGGGCATGGAACCGGCAGGCCTCAAGGAGGAGCGGGTCGCTTCGGCGGTGTCGCCGCCCGATCTGCTCCATGAGGTCACGGGTATTCCCCTCCGCCACGAGTTCCAGGACCTTTGAGGCTTCCTGGCGGTAGCAGGGGTGCCGGACGAGATCGGCGATCGTCTGATAACCCCGCCTCTTCAATCGCCGCTCGGTCACCCTGCCGATGCCGTGGACCAATGTGAGATCCGATAGGATTGCCTCAGTCGCCCGGTCCGGGTCGCGGGCATCGAGGTCCATGGTTCTGCGAGATTCGAGGAGACAGCACCTCCCGGCGGAGCAGACAACTTCCCGGCCGCGGAAAGCATCCTCAAATCTCCGCCCCCGGTACTCGGCAACAAGGGTGTTTTGAAGCCTTCGGGCATCATCGTAGTCGGAGCGGCGGATGAACGTCGACCATGGGCCGGGAAGGTGCTTTTCGCTCTCGTCGACGACCTCATACTCCCCGGCCCGGTCAATCCGGACACGCCACAACTTACCCGCCTGATCAAAGGGGTGAACCATTCTCCCGGCAGAGGGTTAGAGCCTCGCGGCATTCAAGGTAGCCGTTGCGGGGTGAAAGTGAATGACTCCCCGGATCATCTCACGCCAAAAGAGGGACGGGGCGTGAAAACCCCTGAGATTTTTGTAAGACTGCGGATGAAGTGTCGTGCCCGCACACACTGTATAAATATCCATCCGGACAACAGAGAGCAGTATGGTCAGTGCAGTCCTGATCGACATCGACGGCGTCCTCTACGTCGGCGACCGGGCCATCGACGGAGCAGACCAGGCGCTCCGGGAACTTGACCGGCGGGGCATACCCTATCGGTTCGTCTCAAACACCACTCGCCGCTCCCGCCGTTCGGTTGCCCGGCGGCTGCAGAACCTCGGTTACGCCATCCCGGAGTCCTGGATCATCACCGCCCCGGTGGCCGCCGCGGCGCACCTCAAGGAGAGCGATCGTGCCAGGTGCTTCCTCCTCACCACCCCGGATGCCCGGACGGACTTTGAGGAGGCCGGGATTGTGGCAGTAGAGGAGGGAGCGGATGCGGTCGTGGTCGCCGATGCGGCCGACGGGATCACCTACGCCTCGATGAACCGGGCGTTTCGCCTGCTCATGAACGGGGCGGACCTCGTCGCGCTCGAGAAAGACCGCTACTGGATGGGACCGGACGGGCTGATGCTCTCGGCGGGCCCCTTCGTCGTCGCGCTCGAGTATGCCACCGAAAAGAAGGCCGAGGTGATCGGAAAACCTTCCCCGGCGTTCTTCCTCCGGGCGCTCCGGGAGATCGGGGCGCGCCCGGACGAGGCGGCGATGGTCGGCGACGATATCGTCACCGATGTCGGCGGCGCCCAGGCCTGCGGGATGCAGGGCATCCTGACGAGGACCGGCAAATATCGAGAAGAGGCAGTCTTGCGGTCGGGGATCACGCCGGATCTTATCATCGACTCGCTTGCAAATCTCCCTGAATACCTCTGAATACCATGTGGAAACAGGCCCTCATCATACCCATCATCGTCGTCGCAGTTCTCGGGGCCGGATGCCTGGGAGGCTTCCTGCAGCCCCCGATCGTCCCGCCGGCAATCACGCCGATCGAGGGGGCGAGCCTCGATCGGGTGCCGGTCTACACATTCCCTTTCGAGGACGGAGAGGAGAGGATCGGAATAGATCCTGACCCTGCGGTCTATGCCGGCGCAAAAGAGGCCGACCGGAAACTCTACCTCTCAATAAATCTCTCAAAAGAGGAGTGGGTCCCCATCTACTACCGGGCGTTCATCGACGATCCCTGCCTGGAACCCTTCTATGCCGACCTCCTTGCCGCCTTCCGCGAGATCCGGGACCGCAAAGGGCTCGATGGCGACCGGTATCTCGAGCTCGTCACCGCCTTCGTGCAGTCCATACCCTACAGCACCGATACCTCCATCGTTGAGCCGAAGTTCCCGATCGAGACGTATGTCGACGGATTGGGCGACTGCGACGATAAAAGCCTCCTCCTTGCCGGGCTCCTGGCCAGGGAGGGGTATGCTGTTGCGCTCTTCTACTTTGAGGACGAGGCACACATGGCCGTCGGTGTAAAGAGCAACGGGAACCTCTACCGCGAGACCGGCTACGCCTACATCGAGACCACGAACGCAAGTTACGTCGGGATTCCACCCGACAAACTTGCGGACGGGACCATCCTCACCACAGACCCGCTGGTCATCCCGATCGGGGACGGTCAGAGGATCTATACGGCGTCAGGCGAGATCGAGATGATCGAGCGCGCTCTTGCCGCCTCACGCGACCGGGCAGAAGACCTCTCTTCAGAACTCGTGGAGTGCTTCTCCGATCTGGAGGTTCAGAGAGAGACCCTCAAGTCCCTCGACGCACGGCTGGCAGAACTCGCTCAGTCGGGGAAGTTTCAGGAGTACAACCGCCTCGTCTGGAGATACAACGAGAAGGCCCACGAGTACAATGATGCGGTAGAGAAGTACAACGCCCTGCTTGAGGAGTCGGAGGCTGTCATCAACCTCCACAATCATCTTGTCACCCACACCCACGACCGGCCCGGATCATACCTCCATGCCCGGGCATACCTCGAAGGGAACTCTGATGCGCATCCAGTTCAGGAGAGTCGGTCCCAGACGATGTAGCGAGGAGGAGCACGGGTGCCGTCCTTTGCCTCCTCCCCCAAGAGTCGGGCCATGGCGGTCTTGCAGTACTCCGGGGAGATATCGATCCCGATGAAGCGCCGGTTGAGCCGGTTGGCAACAAGCGTCGTCGTCCCCGCACCGTTGAAGGGGTCGAGCACCAGGTCTCCCCGGTAGGAGAAGAGTTTGATCAGCCTTCTCGGGAGTTCCTCCGGGAACATCGCCGGGTGCTGGTAGTCACGCATCCGGATCTCCGCCGGAAAGACCCACCGGGCAAAGACCCACTCCTTGAACTCGTCGCCGGTGATATCGATCATCTCTTTCTTCCCGGCCTTCTTCTGCGTCTCCTTCGCAAAGACCTCGATAAACTCCCAGGTATACTTCAGGTAGGGCATCGACGGCGACTTCCAGCTCCCCCACGCGGTGTACCGGGCATTGTAGTTGTTCTTCTCCCAGAGGATCTCCGCCTTCCAGAGAAACCCTAGACCCAGGAGTTGCGATGAGATGACATGGTGTGTCGGGACGTAGTCGGAGAAGAGCGGCTGGATATTGATCGCGATCCGACCTCCTGGCTTGAGTATGCGGTAACACTCGCTCCAGACCGCGCCGAGTTTCCGGAAGTAGTCGTTCCACTCGCGGGTGTCGCTCATGGAATCGTTTGCGTAGTGGTGGCCGAAGTTGTAGGGCGGGGATGTTATGATGAGGTCGATGCTCCGGTCCGGGATCGCCGGGAGCACCGCCATCGCGTCGCCGCAGATGACGCTGTTCGTGAACTGCCGGATGGCAGGAGGCTCAGGGGTCTGGACGGTATGCCTGGCGTTCCCCGTGCCCTGCCGGACCTTCCCTTTCTCATTCCGGTTCGGTATGCCTTTCCGCCGCATCCGGTCCGATCACCGGAAGGTGCCAATACCCCGGGAGATGTTAAGTATAGCCCCTCGCCTTGCAAGAAGGGTGCGACGGCAGGGTGGTCGCGGCGAGGAACACAGTCTTACGCATCTGGCTCCGCCGGATGATGGTCGGATACCGGGCAGCCCGCTCCGCGAGGCAGGCGAATGTGGAAAATGTCGATCGCTCCATACATGAGACGGGGTGAGGGCATTATTTAACCATAGGCCGTGCGCGGGGTGAAAGTGATGAGGCACGGCTGCCGTCGGGAATGCAGGCCCATCTTCAGACGCGGAAAGCGCAAAAAAAGACCGCTCCGCAGTCTGACACGGCGGCGGTTACCGGCCGGACCAGGGTCGATCAGCCGGGTGTCCGCCCGGCAAAAGCCGAAAAAGGGCGCCAATCCTCCACCAATCGTAAGGGTTGGTGTTGCATTGCAAGTGTTAATGTACCCCCAAGGAGAAACATAAACGGGGTGCCGTATGCTGGATATCAGTAATTTACACGTGAGCGTGGATGATACCGAAGTTCTCCACGATATCAACCTCCACATCGGGCAGGGGGAGACTCATGTCCTGATGGGTCCAAACGGCTCGGGAAAGAGCACACTGCTCAAAGCCATCATGGGGTTTGGCGGCTATACGATCACGGAAGGATCGATCGTCTTTAAAGGGAAGGATATCACCAGGATGCCGATTCACGAGCGGGCTCACCTCGGAATCGGCATGATGTTCCAGCATCCGCCTGCAATATCCGGACTGAAACTCGGAAAACTGCTCGCCGCGACATCAACCCTCGGAGGGGAGGCAATAGAGGCACTCGCGCAGTCGGTCAACATGGAGCATTTCCTCAACCGGGACATCAATGTCGGGTTCTCCGGCGGCGAGATAAAGAGGAGCGAAGTGTTGCAATTAAAGGCCCAGCAGCCCGACTTCATCATGCTGGACGAACCGGAGAGCGGCGTCGACCTTGAGAATATGAACCTGATGGGGAGAGAGATCGCAACCTTGCTCGAGAAGGATGTCCGCATCGTCAACAGACGTCGAAGCGGTCTCATCATCACCCACACCGGGTATATCCTCGATTACCTCGATGCCGATCAGGGCCATGTCTTAATCGACGGCCAGATCCGGTGTCACGGGAATCCCCGCGAGATTCTGCGTGTAGTCAAAGATAAAGGATACGGAGAGTGTCTGCGTTGCAAACAGATATAACCGACATGGAGCATCTCTCGGAGGAAGACAAAAAACGCCTCGCCCTGACCGGACTTGAGGTAGGGATGCAGAACAGGTGCGGGAGTTTCTTCCAGATCGACCAGAACGTTGTCCAGACCACCTGCGGGGCCGAAGGGATCGAGATGCTCCCCATCAAGGCCGCCCTCGAGAAGTACGACTGGTTGAAGGACTACTACTGGAACGCCGTCCCGAAGGAAAAGGACAAGTTCACTAAATTCGTGGCAAGGCAGGAGAGCCCGCAGGGTCTCGTCGTCATCGCCCATCCTGGTGCGAAGGTCGAGATGCCCCTCCAGGCCTGCCTCTTTCTACGAGAAGAGCCGGCGCAGCATGTGCACAACATATTCATCGCACAGGAAGGCTCCGAGATCCACATCATCTCCGGCTGTGCGAGTTCCTGGCAGAAGAAGCACGGCGCTCATATCGGGGTGACCGAGATCTACGTCGGCAAAGGCGCCAAAGTCACGTCCACGATGATCCACAACTGGAACCCGGGGATCAGCGTCTTCCCCCGGAGCGCCACTATCATCGAGGAGAATGGTACGTTCCTCTCAAACTACGTCTGCATGCAGCCGGTCCACCGGATCAACATGTACCCGACAGCGCGCCTTATCGGGAAGAACGCCGTAGCCCGGTTCTCAAGCATCGTCGTCGCGACGCCCGGCTCAACCCTTGACCTCGGTTCCCGGGCCATCCTCGCCGCCGAGCATACAAGCGCCGAACTCGTCACCCGTGCCATCACCACCGGCGGCAAGGTCATCTCCCGGGGCCATGTCCTCGGCGAGAAGGACAACACCCGGGGCCACATCGAGTGCAAGGGCCTGATCTTAAAGGATGGTGTCATCCACGCCATCCCCGAGATTGAGGGGACGCTGACCGGCACGGAACTCTCCCACGAGGCCGCGGTCGGTAAGATCGCCCGCCACGAGATCGAGTACCTCATGGCCCGTGGTCTCTCGGAAGAGGAGGCCACCGCAACCATTATACGCGGGTTTTTGGATGTAAAGATCAGCGGTCTGCCTGCAGTCCTGCAGGCCCAGATCGATGCCGCGATCGATAAAGCAGAATCAGGCTTCTGATTCGGGAGAAGATGTGATGGAGGCCGACCCGTACGCGCGTGAGCGCGAAGAGATGGCGTCTCCCGGGCGAAGGATATCGCGACTGGGAGCCGACCCGTACGCGCGTGAGCGCGAAGAGATGGTGGAATACCAGATCCGGGGTCGGGGAATCAGGGATCCGCGGGTACTCGCCGCGATGAGAAAGATCCCGCGTCACCTTTTTGTGCCGAAAGGCTTTGAGCGCTCTGCCTACGAGGACCGGCCGCTCCCCATCGGGGAGGGGCAGACAATCTCTCAGCCCTACATCGTCGCCCTCATGACCGAGCAACTCGAACTGGCGCCCGGGGATCGGGTGCTCGAGATCGGGACCGGCAGCGGCTACCAGGCCGCACTCCTCGCCGAGATCGCCGGAAGCGTCATATCAGTCGAGCGCCTCTCAAACCTTGCCGACCAGGCCAGAGAGAACCTTGCACGCGCTCGCGTTTCCGGGGTTACGGTGATCGTCGGCGACGGTTCACAGGGTTATCCGCCGGGAGCACCGTATGATGCCATCATCATCACGGCAGCAACGCCCTCGATCCCAAAACCCCTGATCGAGCAACTTGCCGAGGGCGGGCGCCTGATCTCTCCCGTCGGACCGCGGGACTGTCAGGACCTCGTCAAACTCGTCAAACGCGAAGGCAGGATCGAGGAGATCTCACTCGGGGGCGTCTGCTTCGTACCGCTGATCGGGCAGTTCGGGTGGCGGGGTGAAGGATCTCTGTGACGGTCTACGATGTTACCCTGGATCTCTCCGAGGAGATCGTCATATACCCCGGGGATATCCCGCCCCGATTCACCAAGATCGACAACGGACAGTACCGGGTGACCGAGATGGTCATCGGGAGCCACACGGGAACGCACATCGACGCCCCCTCCCACTATCTGGAAGGAGGGATGACGGTCGATGAGATTCCGCCCGGAATACTTATGGGGCGTGCACGGGTCCTCGACTGCAGGGACGCGGGAGAGGTCATCGGTCCTGCAAACCTCGCCGGCCGCATCGACGGCGCGAAAAGGCTCCTTCTCCGGACCGCCTTCTCCGGGAGGCGGGAGTTCGATCCCGGGTATCCGGCACTCTCGCGGGAAGCGGCAGACCTCATCGTCGATGCCGGGATCACATGTCTTGGTATCGATACGCCGTCGATCGAGGAGTATGGCGGCGACGGTTCGGTCCACCGCCGTCTGCTCGGGAGCGGGATGGCCATCCTCGAACTGCTCGATCTCTCTTGCGTTCCCGAGGGAGAATATTTCATGGCGGCAATGCCACTACGGCTCAAAGGTGCCGACGGGTCGCCAGTGCGGGTGGTCCTGTGGGACAGTCTGGAGGAAGTATGAGTTTTTGGCATGAAGCAATCGAAAGACTTGAGAAGATTCTTGCCGGCAGCGGGCTAGAGGACGGCGTTGTGACGCTCGATGTAAATTACGGCGCTGACGTCTGTCAGTACCCGAAAGGGGTCTGTATGGAGGGCAACTTTGGTGGGCAGAGCGGGCAGTTCATCACAAGCGAGCCGATCCGGGCCAAGACCCGGATCTCCTTTATGTTCGGTGCGCCGCTTGCAACTCAGAAGCAGAGAGCGGCGGCAGGCGTGATCACGAACACCGTCTCATCGTTTCTCAATCTAACACGGAAACTCCATCCCTGCACCCCCGATTGCTACGCCCCCTGCCTTGCAGAACTCTCGCAGAAGATCGCCGGAAAGAAGGTCTACCTCGTCGGCCCGATGCCGGTGCTTGAGAGAGCACTCAAAGACCAGGTGGTCGGATCGCCGGAAGCGGCGGACCTCTTCCTGGTCGCCGGAGACGGGATGACGAGAGATGAGGATGTCGCCGCCATCGACGAGTACCGGGGGAAGAAGCAGATGATCTTTCTTGGCCCATCGACCGCCGGGGTCAGCGGGCTCCTGAAACTCGAGCACTGGTGCCCCTACGGGAGATGAATACCTTTTTTTAGGAAAGGAAGGATTATACACAGTATGCTTTTTGGTTCTTCCGGGATCCGGCAAGAATTCGGCCCTGAACTCGTGAGCCTCGCGCTCCGGGTAGGAGCAGCCATCGCAGACAACGCATCCGAAGTCGTCATTGGCAGGGACACCCGCACGACCAGCGAACTGCTGGAACATGCCGCCGTTGCCGGGATGCTCTCGGCCGGTGCAACCGTCTATTCCTGCGGCATCGCACCCACACCGACGGTCGCTCACGCAACGGGGCGGGTGGATGCAGGGTGCATGATCACCGCGTCTCATAACCCCGAGTCCTACAACGGTCTGAAACTGCTCAACCCAGACGGATCGTCCTTCACCCTCCGGCAGCAGGCGGAGATCGAGGATGCACTCAAAGGATCGCACTGGGCAGGATGGGATGAGCAGGGGCATACCTCTCCTATCGATGCGGTGGATGCGCACCGGGAGGCAATCCTTGATAGGGTCAGTCTATGTCGCCCCATCACGGCCGTCCTCGACTGCGGCAACGGTGCAGGGAGCGTCATCACCCCCGATCTCCTCGCCAGCATGGGAGTTAAAGTCATCGGCTTGAACTGCAACGTCGCAGGACGGTTCGCCCGTCCATCCGAGCCGCTTGCAGCAAACTTACCTTACATACCCGAGATCGTCCGAAAGCGGGAGGCCACATGTGCCGTGATCCACGACGGCGACGCCGACCGGATGATGGCGTTCGATGAACGCGGCCGCTACATCGAGGGAGACCAGCTCCTCATGCTCTTTGCGAAGTATCTCGACCGGAAGCGCGTGGTCACCACCGTCGATGCCTCGATGGCGATCGAGGAGGTTGCGGAGGTCCGCCGCACGCCGGTCGGCGACAGTTTCGTCTCCGAAGAACTCCTCGCCTGGGGCGACTTCGGCGGTGAGGCATCGGGAAGCTGGATCTTCCCGGAGTATTCCTACTGTCCGGACGGGGTCTACGCCGCAGCCCTGCTCTGCGAGATCGCATCAGAGTGGTCGATCGCCGAGGAACTTGATAAGATGCCCCGGTATACGCTCCTCCGGGAGTCCTACCGCATCGATGCTCCCCGAGAGATCATGACGGCGCTCGGGGCGGACGAGCCGACCCACGGAGTCCGGTTTGAGGACGAGGAGGGCTGGTACCTGATCCGTGCAAGCGGGACCGAACCGAAGATCAGAATAACCGCCGAAGGAAAGACACCGGCCAAAGCAAAAGAGATGCTTGATGCGGGACACGCCGCGTTAGAGCGGGCAAAACGCAGTCTGGAGTGAGTATATGCAGTGTGTTGTACTTGCAGCAGGAGAAGGGAAACGGATGCGACCCCTTACCGCACAGCGTCCGAAGGTGATGCTCCCTATCGCCAACCGCCCGATGATGGAGCACCTGGTTCTTGCGGCACGCGACGCCGGGATCACTGAGTTCATATTCGTCGTCGGATACTATGAGCGCGAGATCCGAAACCACTTCGGGGACGGGAGCGCTCTCGGGGTGAAGATCACCTACGTCACCCAGCGCCACCAGCTCGGGACCGCAGATGCGCTCCGGTCGACCGCAGGACTGGTCAACGGCAAATTCCTTCTCTTGAACGGAGATATGGTCCTCCAGAGCGATGACATCAGGGAACTCTGCAATGAGAAGGCACCGTGCGTCGGAATCCACCAGACCGACCACCCCAAGGATTACGGTGTGGTGACCATAGAGGGAGACCGCATCACGGGCCTTGAAGAGAAGTCCGAAGAACCAAAGAGCAACCTGGTCAACGCGGGCGCCTACCTCTTCGAGCCGGATATCTTCGACCTCCTCTCGGAGATCAAGATATCCGGGCGGGGCGAGTTCGAGCTGACCGATGCTCTCGAGGTGTATATCCGGGAAGGAACGCTCACCGCACACCCGCTGAACTACTGGCTCGATGTCGGGCAGCCCTGGGATCTCCTTGATGCAAACGAGGCGCTCATTGCCTCAATGCACCACGAGCAGCACGGCATCATCGAGGACGGATGCACAATCCCCGAGACGGTCAGTATCGGGAAAGGAACCATTATCCGGGCCGGAACCTATATCGAGGGATCCTGCGTCATCGGCGAGAACTGTATCATCGGCCCGCATGCCTACATCCGGGGCTCGACCGCCATCGGCGACGGCTGCCATATCGGGCACGCGACCGAGATCAAGAACTCCATCATCATGCCGGGGACGAAGATCCCCCACTTCAACTACATCGGCGACAGCGTCATCGGGAGCAACTGCAACTTCGGCGCCGGAACCAAGATCGCGAACCTCCGCCACGACAACGCAACCGTGAAAGTCTGCGGGAGGACGACCGGCAGGCGAAAGTTCGGTGCCATCATCGGCGACAACGTCCTCTTCGGGATCAACTGCTCGATCAACGTCGGGAGCCTCGTCGGCAGCAACGCGAGAATCGCGCCCCACTCTCTGGTGGAAGGGTGCATCGAGGAAGGATCGGTCATCAGGTGATGCGATGCAGGCAGTCATCTTAGCAGCGGGAGAGGGGAGCAGGCTGCGGCCGCTCACCCGGAGCAAGCCCAAAGCCATGCTCCCGGTCGCGAACCGGCCGATCATCGAGTACGTCATCAACGCCCTCCTTGAGAACGGGATCCGCGACATCATCGTGGTGGTCGGCTACCGTAAAAAAGACGTCATCAGACATCTGAATCGGCTCGACGCACCGGTCCAGGTCGTCGTGCAGGAACGCCAGCTCGGAACCGCAGATGCCCTCCTGGCGGCTGAGTCCGAGATCACCGAGGACTTCCTTCTTCTGCCCGGCGACAACTACATCAATGCCGAATCGATCGCCCGGATAAAGAAGGAGAAGAACGCCATGCTCGTCGCCGAGCACCCGAACCCCTCGAACTTCGGGGTTGTGGTGATCCGAAACGGCTTCGTCCGGGAGATCATCGAGAAACCCGAAGAAGCCCCGACGTTCACCGTAGCGACCGGGATCTACTCATTCACACCCGACGTCTTCTCCTATATTCAGACGAACGAGATCCCCGACGCTCTCGCCGCCATGATCGAGTCCGGCCGCCGGATACGGGCGATCCCGGCGGACGACTGGCAGGACGCCGTCTATCCCTGGGACCTCCTGAAACTGAACAGCCGGATGCTCAGGGGAATCTCACCCGAGATCGGCGGGACGGTCGATGCATCCGTCACCCGCCGGGGTGCGGTGCGTATCGGCAGTGGGACGACGATCGGTCCAAATACGGTGATATACGGCCCCGTCACCATCGGGAGCAACTGCAACATCGGGCCGAACTGTGTCATCATGCCCGATACGAGCATCGGGGACCGGGTGGTACTTGAACCGTTCACCTACGTCGCCGACTCGCTCATCATGAACGATACTACCATCGATTCTCACTCAAGGATCGTCTCGGCGGTCTTCGGCCAGGGGTGCATCCTTGCCGACCATACCACAACATACCCGTCTGAGAGTTTCATAGAGGTCGGAGACCGGATCCAGAAGGAGAAATTCGGCGCAGTCCTCGGCGACGGGGTCCGTGCGGCACCATTCACAACATTTAAAAACTGCATTGTAGGTAACGGTGTCAGGATCGAAAGAGGGAAGACCGTGATCGGCGTCATTGAGGATTGCACCCGGGTGATGTAGGTGTGCGGGATTGTCGGCTACATCGGCAGACGGGAAGCAACTCCTGTGCTGATCCAGGGCCTCAAAAGGCTGGAATACAGGGGTTACGACTCGTTCGGGATCGCGACGGTCGGAAGCGCGATCGAGGTCTACAAGAGGACCGGTCGGATATCCGATGGTGAGGCAGGGGCTGTCGGTCTGCACGGATGCATCGGGATCGGGCACACCCGGTGGGCCACTCACGGTGAACCGAGCGATGTCAACGCTCATCCGCACACGGACTGTGCAGAAAAGATCGCCGTGGTGCATAACGGGGTTATCGAGAACTACAGCGAACTGAAACGGCAGCTCGAAGAGCGCGGCCACACATTCCGGTCGGAGACCGACACCGAGGTGATCGCCCATCTCATCGAGGAGCAGTACGACGGGGATCTCCTCGCCGCGGTCAAGGCGATCCTCCCCAAACTCATAGGATCCTACGCAATCCTCGCGATCGCAGAGGATTCCCAGAAGATCGTCGCCGCACGGGAGGCAAGCCCGCTCGTCCTCGGTATCGGTGATGCCGAGGTCTTTGCCGCCTCCGATATGACGCCACTCCTTGAATACACCGAGCGCGTTATCTACCTTGAGGATGGCGATATCGCCGAGATCACACCAGATCGTCTTGAGATCTACCACGGCGGCGAGAGAGTGGAGCGCCCGATCGAACTGATCAGCTGGTGCGTCGAGGATACCCGGAAAGGCGGGTTCACCCACTACATGCTCAAAGAGATCTACGAGCAGCCCCAGTCCTTCTACGAGACCATCCGGGCGGGGATCAGCGAGCGTGTGCGCAAGATGGTCATGGAGGCGGACGAGATCACCCTCGTCGCCTGCGGAACGTCGTATCATACCGCCCTGATCTTCAAGTACCTGGCAGAATCCCTCTGCAGTATCCCTGTACGGGTCGAGATGGGATCGGAGTTCAAGTACTTCACGCCACCCCTCCGCGGCCTTGTGATCGCGGTATCGCAGTCGGGAGAGACCGCAGACACGATCGCCGCTCTAAAGATGGCAAAAGCCCGCAACTGCCCGACACTTGCCATCACCAATATGCAGGGGAGCACCGTCACCCGGATTGCCGACCAGACCCTCCTGATGCGGGCCGGGCCTGAGATCAGCGTCGCCGCAACCAAGTCCTACATAGCACAACTTGCAGCGCTGATGGAGATCATCAACGTGCGGTGCGAGGGGGCGTTTGACGATGTCCTCTCACATGCGCACCTGGCCATCGAGGACGTCCTTCTCCAGGAGATCAAGGAGGCGGTCGACCTCTGTGCAAAAGCCGAGCATATCTTCTTCGTGGGCAGGGGACCGTTCTACCCGGTCTCGATGGAAGGCGCCTTAAAGATGAAGGAGATCAGTTACGTCCATGCCGAAGGGTATGCAGCCGGAGAACTCAAGCACGGGCCGTTCGCCCTGCTCACCTCAGAGACGCCGGTGGTCGCCATCTGCACTCCCGGCCCGACCTACGGCGTGATGGCCTCGAATATCAAGGAGATGAAGGCGAGGCGAGCTCCGATCATCGCCATCGGCGTCTTCGGCGATACGGAGCTTGCCGAGATCGTGGATATCTTCATCCCCATCCCGAAGACGCACCTGCTGGTGCAGGTGCTGACCGCGTCGGTCGTCCTCCAGCTGCTCGCCTATCACACGGCCTGCGCCCTGCAGCGGGATGTCGACAAACCGAGAAACCTGGCAAAGAGCGTGACGGTCGAATGATTGAGTACGGACGTAATACCCTCGGCGAGGGGGCGGTGATATTCGAGCCGGTGACCATCGGGTTTCCCTCCCGTGACCGGATGGGCGAGAAGGACTATCCCGGTGCCACCATCGGGAGGAACGCTATCCTCCGGTCGGGCACCATCATCTACTGCGACGTGACGATCGGCGACGACTTCCAGTCGGGCCATAACGTTCTGATCCGAGAAAAGACGACCATCGGCGACCGCGTGGCAATCGGGACGGCGGCGGTTATCGAGGGAGACTGCACGATCGGCGACGACGTCCGCCTCCAGAGCCTGGTCTACATCCCCACGGGTGCCCGGATCGGGGACCGAGTCTTTATAGGCCCGAACGCTGTGCTGACAAACGACCGCTACCCGCCCGGTCCCCACGAATCCCTCCGTGGCCCGGTGCTCGGGGACGACGCCGTCATCGGTGCGAACGCGACGATCCTTCCCGGTGTCACGGTCGGGAGGGGAGCATTCGTCGCCGCCGGTGCGGTGGTGACGAAAGATGTCCCGCCGGAGATGCTCGCGGTGGGCGCACCGGCACGGTTCCGCCCGCTCCCACCCGAGGCGAGACGGTGCCGATGAAGATTCCCATCGCCCAGCCGCTCGTCGGCGAAGAGGAGGCCCGGGCCGTCGCCGACGTGCTGAGGTCGGGGATGCTCGCCCAGGGGTCCGTCGTTACCGAGTTTGAGGACCGGTTCGCCGAATACTGCGGGGTCTCCCACGCGGTCGGAGTCAACTCGGGAACCGCGGCGCTCCATGCTGCCCTGCTTGCCGCGGGCATCGGCCCGGGAGACTCGGTGATCGTCCCGGCGTTCACGTTCTTTGCGACGGCCTCGTGCGTCTCGATGTGCGGGGCGACCCCGCTCTTTGCGGACGTTGACCCGCGGACGTTCAATATCGATCCTGACTCGGTCTCGAGCCTCATCGGGCCAAAGACCCGGGCGATCATCGCCGTCGATCTCTTCGGACAGCCGTTCGACCTCAGGGCACTCCGTGCGCTCTGCGACGACCACGACCTCGTTCTCATCGAGGACGCTGCCCAGGCGCACGGTGCTGAGTATCATGGGAGACGGGCCGGGAGCCTGGGTGATCTCTCCTGCTTCTCGTTCTACCCCACCAAGAACATGACCACCGGCGAGGGGGGCATGGTCACGACCGACGACGATACCCTTGCGGAGCGCGTCCGGCTCCTCATCAACCACGGCCAGAGCCAGAAGTACCTCCACTCGGTCGTCGGCTACAACTACCGGATGACGAACATCGCCGCCGCCATCGGCCTCGTGCAGCTTGGGCGGGTCGAAGAGTTCAACGAACGCCGGATCAAGAACGCTCGGTACCTCGACAGCCACCTTGCGGGGACGGGGCTTGCGACACCCTACACGGCACCGGGCGTCCGGCACGTCTACCACCAGTATGTCGTGAAGGTCCCGGGCGATTACCCACTCTCACGGGACGCGCTCATGAGCGCTCTTGCCGATGCGGGGGTCGGGACCGCCGTCCACTACCCCATCCCCATCAACCGGCAGCCGGTCTATGAGAGTGCAAGCAACCGTGCCTCCTGTCCGGTATCGGACGACCTTGCAGCATCGGTCTTGAGCCTGCCGGTCCATCCGGCGGTAAGCGACGAGGACCTCGAGTTTATCTGTGATACGGTGAGGGGGCTGGGGTGATGGCGAAAAGATCATATAGCAAATTGCCTCTGATGAGAGACAATCGCGGCTGTTTGAAACGCGAAATGGGAAAATAGAGGGATAACTTTCAGCATCCCTAAACAATAAATACGAGCCCCATCGATTAAATTTATGCTTCTCTGGATAGGCCCGGGGCTTATTGCGGCCGCGATCGTTCCCTATGTCATATTCCTCGCGGGAATCAATATCGGAAAGAAACTTGACGAGCCGCCGGCACTCACGGAGTATCCTAAAATAAGCATCGTCATATCAGCCTACAATGAAGAGGCCGTTATCCAGGAGCGGGTCAAGAACATCCTTGAATCCTCATACCCATCAGACCGGTATGAGGTCATCTTTGTAGACGACTGCTCCTCCGACAACACAAAAGCGCTTGTCAGAGAGGCCTTCGAGCGGGCCGGCATCACCTACCGGATCATTGCAAATACCGAGCGCCTGGGCACGACCCGGTCGTACAATAGAGCAATCGAGGCGGCGCAGTATCCGATCGTCGTTACTACGGACGCGGACGTCTTCTTTGAGCGTCATGCGCTTGAGCGCCTCATCGCACGGCTTTTGAGCGACGAGCGCATCGTTGCGGTCTGCGGGGACCTCCACCCCCTTCCGGAAGAAGGATCGCATCCGGCACAGATGGAGAGCGCCTACCGCAACTACTACGGGCGGATGTGCACCTGGGAGAGTGCCGTTGACTCCACCTATGCTTTCAACGGTGCGCTCGTCGCTTTCAAGCGCGATCTCGTGACCCGGATCGATGACAGACAGGGAGCGGACGATGCAAACACGGCATTTGAAGCAATCCGACGCGGGTTTAGAGCAGTCTACGAACCCACCGCCCTGGTCTACGAGGACGTGCCCGAGGAGATTCGAAGGCAGTACCGGCAGAAGATCCGGCGGGCAACACAGCTGATCGAGGCGACGATTGCAAACCTCGACCTCTTAAGGCAGCGGCGCCCGTTCTCGCGCTTCTTCTACCCGCTGCGGATCTACATGTACCTCATCACACCGCCTCTCTTCCTTCTCGGCAGCGTGCTCTTTGTAGCAGGACTCGCTCTTACCTCACCCCTCCTCGCCCTCGGGGTCCTCGTTCTCGCCGTCCTCGCCGGCTACCTCTGGAGCAGCAACACCGCAGTCTCCTTTGCCATGAACCAGGTGTACCTCGTGAGGGGGCTGCTCAACCTCGGGACCGATACGAGGGTCTGGGAGAGTACCTCAAAGAAGATACGAAGAGTGTAACCGATCTACCCAATACGAGAGAGCAGGCTGTTCGTCTGCGTCGCCGGGATCGCGCAGACGAGCGCTTTTTTTCCAGGTCCACGAAATACACCAAGGTTATAACGGTTCGAAAGAAAACAGGTCTGTAATAAGGAGGGTCCGATGGTTCACGTGGATCTGAATAAATATCGACCATACATCATCATTGGTTGCATCGTCCTGTTTGCCCTGCTCACGCTCTGGACGCGGGGCATCCCTTCAGAAGGTCTGGTGACCGCTGAAGGTGTCAATCTCCTGGGTAACGATCCCTGGTACAGTCTCCGCCAGGTTGAGCAGACCGTCGCCAACTTCCCCAACTACGCCTGGTTCGACCACATGACGCTCTACCCGACCGGCGATGCTATCCACTGGGGACCGCTCTTTGCCGAGATCATAGCGGCGCTCTGCATTCTTGTCGGGGCGTCGACGCGGCCTGAGATCATGGTGGTGGCCTGCTGGGTCCCGCCGCTGATGGCCGTGGCGATGGTGCCCGTCACCTACCTGCTCGCGAAAAAGATCGCCGACTGGAAGACAGGCCTCATTGCAGCAGGCCTGATTGCCGTCATCAGCGGAAACTACGCCTATCGCTCCCTCTTTGGGTTTGTAGACCACCACATCGCAGAGACCCTCTTCTCGGCGCTCTTTGCTCTCGCCTACATCGTGGCGCTGCAGACTGCACGCAGTAGCCCGCTCTCCCCAAAGAATCTCGATACCCTGAAGATCCCGGTGATAACGTCAGCGCTCGCCGGCATCGCCTACCTTCTCGGGTTCTACAACATGCCGACGATGATCCTCTTTGCGCTCATCGTGGCTGCGTTCACCCTGGTCCAGTTCATTCTGGACTTCCTCCAGGGCAGGTCGAGCGAGTACCTCGCCCTCGTGAACACCGTCACCTTCGCTGTAGCGATCGTCGGGGTCGCAGCCACCGGCTTCCCGCACCCCGGGATCAGCCTGATCTTCTACACCGTCGGGCACGTCATCGCGTATGCCGGCCTCATCGCAGGGACGCTTGCGCTGTATGGGCTCTCGGTTTACCTCCAGGGGCGGCCGAAGTACTATTACCCGGGCGCACTCCTGGCTGTGGCGGCAATCACCGTCGCAGTCCTCTATGTCGCTCTCCCGGATATCTACAACCTCCTGATCTGGAACCTTATCTTCTTCTTCACCGCGAGTGCCACGACCACGACCGTCCAGGAAGCCATGCCCTGGTCGTTTGCTGCCGCGTGGATGACGTTCCACTGGGGCTTGGTGCTCGCCGCCGGCGGAGCTGCAGTCCTGATCTGGCAGTGCCGCGAGAGAGCAAACCCGGCCCACATCTTTGTCCTGATCTGGTCAGGGATCATCCTTGCCTCAACCGCCGCACACGTGCGCTATGAGTACTACCTCGCTTCAAACATTGCCCTGCTCGCGGCGGTCTTTGCGGGTGCCGTCCTGAATATGGGGTGGAAAGATGTCACCCGCCTCATTGGTACAGGGAGCAGTGCTTCCGCCGCCCCAAATGCCCCCGAGAAGCAGGAAGAGCCGGCGCGGAAGGGGAAGAAGGGTGAAAGAACCGCGGAATCACGGAAAGCAAAGGCTCCTTCGAAGAATCAGCCGGATTACCTCAAGGTCGGCGCTTTCGCCCTGGTCGCCATCGTCACGCTCTTCTTTGCAGGGGCATCCCTTCAGGGGAACATAGCGCTTGCCACCAGCGCGAAGTACGGCGGCATGAACTCTCAATGGATGGAGGCTCTCGAATGGATGGGTTCAAACACCCCTGATCCCGGTGTCGACTACTATGCTATTGTCAATCCCGAGACCTTCACCTACCCGGAGGAGTCTTACGGCGTCATGTCCTGGTGGGACTACGGCCACTGGATCACCTTCATCTCGAAACGGATTCCGAACAACAACCCCTTCCAGCACGGTGTCTCCGGGCCGAACGGCTCGGCAGCCTACCTTGTCTCGACCTCCGAAGAGGCCGCAAACCAGATCCTCGACAACATCGGCACCCGCTACGTCATCACCGATATCGACCTCGTCACCGCAAAGTTCCATGCCCCGGCGACCTGGGCCGACCCCGACGTGGCTCAGGAGCGGTTCCAGCCGCACTACCTCCTCCCGGTGAGCGCGGGCTCGACGAGTTACCAGGCGGTGCCGTTCAACAACCAGAGTTACTACCTGACGATGGCCGTCCGGCTCCATAACTTCGACGGGTCCATGACCGACCCGACGGCGCCGGTGATCTATGCCGAGTACCTCGAACCGGCCACGGCAAACACCTCGTATCCCGTCATCATCCGCACGGAGCAGATGAATGCAACCGCCGGTGCAGCCGCGGTGGAGGAGTACAACAAGAACGCACCGGCGGGCGCAGGCGCGACGCTGCTGAACATGTACTATCAGTTCCAGGGCAACTCGATCCTCCAGCCGCTCGAACGCGTCCCGGCGCTCCGACACTACCGGCTCGTCCACGAGAGCCCTCAGAACATCTTTGGCAACGCCGGGGAGGACGGACCCGATCTCAAGGCGGTCAAGATCTTCGAGTATGTCCCCGGAGCCACGATCAAGGGCGAAGGAATCATTGAGGTGCCGGTCGTCACCAACACCGGCCGGGAGTTCACCTACCGCCAGGAGAGCATAAACGGCACGTTCGTCGTCCCGTACGCGACGTCCGGGTGGTCGGGCGAGGTGAAGACGACCGGGCCTTACCGGATCGTGGGCACCGGCCAGACGTTCGATGTCACCGAAGAGGATATCCAGCAGGGGCGCACCATCAACTAACGAGGATGCGCTCGTCGGTCATCTACGGTGACATATTTACCCGGCACGACATGGAGACCCACCCGGAGTCGGGCTCCCGGCTCCGGGCGGCCCTCTCCGGGATCCCTGAGAATGTACGGTGGCGTCCCCCGGTCCGGGCAACCGAGGAAGACCTGGCACGGGTCCATCGCCCCCAGTACATCCGTTGGGTGCAGGAGGTCGCCCGGGGAACCTGTTTTTTAGACCCGAACACCTACGTCACCTGTCACTCGTTCGAAGCAGCATCATATGCTGCCGGATCGACGTTTGCCGCAGTGGAGCGAGCACTTGATGGCGAGCACTGCTTCGCCATGGTCCGCCCGCCGGGGCACCATGCCGAACCCGATCGGGCGATGGGGTTCTGTATCTTCAATAACGCCGCCGTCGCGGCCGCGAAAGCGCTCCTTTCGGTTGATCGGGTGGCGATCCTCGACTGGGACCTGCACCACGGCAACGGCACCCAGAAGGCCTTTTACGGGAGCGACCGGGTGCTCTACTGCTCCGTGCACGAGGAGAACAGTTTCCCAAAGACCGGTTGGATCGACGAGATCGGGACCGGCGCCGGCCGGGGCTACACCCTCAACGCCCCGCTTGCGGCAGGGTCCACCATCACCGATTACCGCTACATCTTCGATGAAGTCTTCATCCCGGCGATCGTCCGGTTCCGCCCTGATGTCCTGATCGTCTCGGCCGGGCAGGACGCCCTCGCCGACGACGAACACGGGCGGATGAACCTGGTGCCCGAAGACTACGGCGTGCTTACCGGGATGCTGAACGACGGCACGGACCTACCCCTCGCGCTGACCCTCGAGGGGGGTTACGGGCCGTCGCTCGGGGAGGCGATTGCTGCAATATTCCGTGCCCTGCGGGGGGAGCGGCATACCCCTGCAGAAAGGCCCCTGCGCCGGCATACCCAAAGGGTTGCCGAGATCCTAAAGAAAGTCTGGTTCTGTTGAGAGAGGCCCGTTGAACCGGCAATATAATCGCGGTTGCCCCTTTGCGGCTCTAACGTGCCTCAACCCTGTTCCGAGCGCTTCCGGTCGGGATCCATATACGAGACCTCAAACCCGGGGAGGACGACCCGCACCACCGGAACCGGGGTCCTTGAAAGATCGCAGACGCAGACCCGGTCCGTATGAGGCTCGACCTCTTTGAGCACCTTCTGGATATCGAGGTCGAATCGATCGGTGCTTCTGTCGGGAACGTTGGTGATATCGACGGAATCCGCGTCGGCAAACCAGATCCGGTTGATCCTTTTTAACCGCTCGTAGCCTGCCTTCCTGATGACCTCCTCCCGCCTGGGGTCGTTTCGACCGCCCTGCAGATAACTTCCCCGGCTCTGGGCGACCTCGGTCAGGGCCTGGAGGGCCGCGATCTCCGGCGAGAGGTGCGTCCCAGACCCGACAACAAGCATCGCCGGGTCTTTTGTGACGGTATCGTCTGCGGCGGCCGCGACCGTGGGGATGCCGGTCCTCCCCTCGATCAGCCAGAGGTGGATCTCGATCCCGTTCTCTTCGAACCGGTCGAGGATCTTGCGGGCGGCGCAGTCCTTCTCGATGGTGAGGCGATATCCAAGGTCGCGCTCCGCACTGGCGATGCTGAGCGCGTCCCGTTCGATCACCTCAAAGAGGGCATGCAGGATCGCCTCTTCCATGACGTTGCCGGACGCAAGCCCGTTAGAGTCGCTTCGAAAGAGCGGCATCGTCATCCCGAGCGAGTCGTAGGGATGGAAGACTGCGTTGCTCGGGAGATAGACCTCCTCATCGTTCAGGATATCCCATCCCGGCGTCCAGTGGAGCATCTCTCCCTGCTCAAGTCCTCGTGGGAGGATCAGGTCTTCGGGGTGCACCGCTCGCCCCGGACCGATCTCTTCGTAGGTTGCATACTCCATCCGGTCACCCCGGTACTCGGCGGAGTAGCGCTCGATTGCCCCCATCATCGCCGAGACCCGGGCCTGGACGGGCTCTTTCCCCTTTCCGATGAGGACGCGAAGAGCACCCCGAGCGGCTTTCGGCCGAGTCGCCGCAAAGACGGGGATTCCGAGACGGTCGAGAGAAGTAAGATCGATGATCTCGGCGACACCAATCTCTCCCATCAGCGGCTCGATGATCGCCCGGGTCTCCTCGGGAGGCCGGGATCGGTGGGTTCCGTCAAAGTACAGTTTCTCTACGGGGTGAATCGTGATTGCCATCTCATGATACCTAGGAGGTGATACCTTAATAGCATGGCAGGTATACTCTCCCTGTATGAGCACGGATGACATAGCAGTGGGCGCAGTCGTCCGATACCCCCGCACCGGCACGACCGGGAAGGTCGTGCGGATCGAGGAGATCGATGGCCGGAGGTACGCCGAACTCGAGAGCACCGGACTCTACTACCGGGTGGACGAACTCGTCAGCACCGAGCGCACGGCCGTAAACGCGGAGAGGACGGAGCGCTCCCTTGAGGATTACCTCAAAGAGCATAAGGAGATCCAGAAGCAGCTCGAAGAGGTATGGGAGAGGGGGATCGACCAGAGTTGTGAGGGCGGCGGTTAACTGTCTATCGGTATTGTGGTGAGTTTCACCGACTCAACCCCTTTCTGCGCCATCAGCCGCTCGGTAACATCCTTCAGCACAGCACCGTCTCCCCGGATGAGGATCACCTCAAGGCACTTGTTGTGAGTCACGTGTGAGTGAAGGGATGCCTGAATGATCTGAGCGTATTGATGCTGAATCTCGGTGAGCGTCTGGAGCAGCCCACGCTGGTCGTGGTCATACACCATGGTGATGACGCCCTGGCGTTCTCCTTTTACATCGGAGATCCACTGGTAGTGTGTGATATAATTGCGTATCGAATCCCGTATTCCCTCGGAACGTGAGGAGTATCCTCGGAGACTCAGGATCTCGTCGAATTTATCAAGAAGATTCTTGGGTAGAGAGATCCCGATACGTGAAAGTTCGGTATCACCTGACATACTACAATCAGTTCCATATCTCGCTGCTAGGGGATAAATTTTCGCTAAGAATAGAGGTGTTCTTCATACTTCGTATGTCACATGAATAATGATTAACGGGAGAACACCGCCTGCGCCATGAAGATAGAAGCGGGAGCGGTACACACCACCGATTATGTATAAGTAGTGTCACTATATATTGGATAAGGAGGTTCGAAAACTTTTGCGCGATGTATTCATCCCTAGTGTCAATATTGGGCTTGTAGGTCATGTCGATCACGGCAAGACCACCCTGGTCAGCGCGCTAACCGGCACCTGGACGGACAGACACAGTGAGGAGATCAAGCGCGGCATCTCCATCCGGCTTGGCTACGCAGATACAACTTTTTACAAATGCAAAGAGTGCGAAGGGGCTGAGGCCTATACTACAAAACCGGAATGCCCTATCTGCGGGAAGAAGGCGGTTCCGTTCCGGACGGTCTCATTCGTCGATGCCCCGGGTCACGAGACGCTGATGGCGACGATGCTCTCGGGTTCGGCCCTGATGGACGGCGCGATGCTTGTCATTGCCGCCAACGAGGCCTGCCCGCAGCCCCAGACCAAAGAACATCTGATGGCGCTTGAGCTGATCGGTATCAAGAAGATCGTCATCGTCCAGAACAAGATCGACGTGGTCACCCAGGCCGAGGCGCTTGAGCACTATAAGCAGATAAAGCGGTTCATCAAGGGCACCATTGCCGAGGACGCACCCATCATCCCCGTCTCTGCACAGAAAGGAATCAATATCGGTGCCCTGATCCAGGCACTCAACGAGGTTATCCCGGAACCGGAACGCGATCCGGAGGTTAACCCGCTGATGCTCATCGCACGGTCGTTTGATATCAACAAACCCGGCTGCAGCTGGCGGGAGATTAAGGGCGGCGTCATCGGAGGCTCGCTTATTAGGGGAGTTCTGCACGAGGGCGACGATATCGAGATCAGACCCGGCCGGCAGGTTCAGATCGAGAACCGGACAAAGTGGGAGCCTATCGAGACAAAGATCACATCCATCCACGCCGGTAAGACCAAGGTGACCGAGGCAGCGCCCGGCGGCCTCCTTGGTGTTGGTACGAAACTTGATCCGGCACTGACAAAGAGTGACGCTCTCGCCGGACAGGTAGCGGGGCTTGTAGGGAAACTGCCGCCGATCTGGGAGCGGATGACCTTCGAGGTCACGCTCATGGATCGGGTGGTCGGTGCGGACAGCGAACTGCTCATCGAACCGTTGAAGCATAAAGAGCCGCTGATGCTCTCTGTCGGGACCGCGGTCACCGTCGGCGTGATCACGAACACCAAGAAGAATCTGGTCGAGGTCATGCTGAAGCGTGCGGTCTGCGCTGAAGTCGGCGCACGGATTGCTATCAGCAGGCAGGTCGGCGGACGATGGCGGCTGATCGGGATGGGTGTTCTGGTCGAGTGAGGGTTCTTCTCGACACAAACGCCCTCTTGATGCCAGCCCAGTTCGGGATTGACCTCTATGGAGAACTTCTGGCCCTTCTCGGGGATTATGAGCCGATCGTCCTTGAAGAAGTGGTTGGCGAGCTCTCGGGACTTGCCCGGGGTCACGGCCGCGATGCGGCTGCCGCCCGTGTGGGTCTCGCGATGGCCCGGCGCTCGACCGTCCTGCCAAGCGGAAGCAGCGCGGACCATGTGGACGACCGGGTTATCGAGTATGCTCGCAGGGAAGGATGCGTTGTGGTGACGAACGACCGAGAACTCCGAAATGCTCTCCTTCGCGAGGGAATAGACGTCATCTCGATGCGAAGAGAGAGAACGCTGGAGCTGATAAGAGGATAGATTATGTACTATAAAATGACACTGGAGGATAAGGTGCGGGTTCCGCCCCACCGGCTCGGGGAAGACCTTGGGAAGGTCGTCCTCAACGTACTGCAGGAACAACTGGAAGGCAGCATATCAAAGGAGATCGGGATCTTCATCGCAGTCACGAAGATTCTCGATATCGGTGAGGGGGAGTTGATCCCCGGGGACGGGGCCGTCTACTACGATGTCAGGTTCGAAGCGGTGGTGCTCCGTCTCGCGCTCCAGGAAGTGATCGAAGGCGTCGTGGTCGAGACGACGAGTTTCGGTGCGTTCGTCAGCCTCGGGCCCATCGATGCCATGCTTCACGTAAGCCAGATATCGGATGAATATATCAACTACGACGAGAAGAACAGCAGGCTGATCTGCCAGGATTCGAAGCGGTTTATCGCTGTCGGCGACGGCGTCCGGGCGCGGATTGTTGCTCTATCGCTCAACGAACGCGAGCCCCGGGAGAGCAAGATTGGTCTTACCATGCGGCAGTCGGGCCTCGGGACCACGACCTGGCTCGAAGAGGAACTTGAGCAAGAGAAAGGGAAAGGAGCAGCCTAATGGCCGTGCGAAACAAGAAGGTGATCAAGGTCTGCCGCGAGTGTCACCGCGTCGTCGAGGGCGAATCCTGCGTGATCTGCGGCACGGCCAACCTGAGCGAGGATTGGGCGGGCTACGTCGTGATCATCGATCCCGAGCATTCGGAGATCGCAAAGAAGATGAACATCACCATGCCCGGCCGATACGCACTGAAGGTCCGCTGATGCTCCGGCTCCTCCGGCTCCCCGAAGAACACCGCGGTCTCTTCAAGAAACCGTTCGGCACCCTCGCCCGGAATATCGGCGAACACCTCCCAGAGCTCCGGGGCCGGGCGGTCTACGCGGTCGGGGATGTGGTGACGCACAACCTCCTTGGTGCAGGCATCGTCCCGGATATCGCGATCATCGACGGCTATACCATGCGATCGCCCTGCACCCAGTCACCCCTGCTGCAGACGAGAAGACTCGCGGCAAAGAACCCGGCCGGCACGATCACCGACGAACTCGTGGAGGCGATCGAGGAGGCGGTCGGGAACCCTCCAGCAGTGATCTTTGTCGACGGCGAGGAGGATCTTGCGGTCATTCCGCTCATCATCGCCGCGCCGGTCGGGGCCGCCATCCTCTACGGCCAGCCGGGGGAGGGGGTCGTCCTCCGGCTTGTTGACGAGTCGGCAAAAGAGGAAGCCGCGTCCATGCTGAACTGTTTCGTGCGTGAGTGAGGGGAGCGGGTCTCGCCTGTCCCGGTGCCCCATCCCCAAGGGTATAAATAAATCTCCTAACAACATTTTAGGGATATCGATGGACTTCGAAATTACCCGTGATGTGAGGAACGAGTTGTTAAACCGGAGGGAGCTTACATTTACTCTCACGTTTGACGGCCCGACACCCTCGCGGAAGAGTATTCAGGAGAAGCTCGCTGCGATGCTGAATATGAGCGAGAACCTCGTCGTGCTGGACCTCGACCGAACCCGGTTCGGGAAGATGGAACTTACCGGCCGTGCCCGGATCTACGACGACGAGGAGAGCAGGAACTCGACCGAGCGGGATTACCTGCTTAAGCGCGGCGAACCGAAAGCAGAGAGCGAGGCGTAAGCCATGGCAGTCAAGAGATACGAGTGTTACGAGATCAAGGGTGATGCGGCGGTTCTGCAGAAGCGGCACTGCCCACGCTGTGGTCCCGGCTTCCTGATGGCCGAGCACAAGGATCGGGTAGCCTGCGGCAAGTGCGGCTACACTGAGTTCCGAAAGTAGGTCCTCACACCCGGATACATATACGGATCAGGCCGCACTCTGCCTTGCAGGCACCGGCCGCGACCGATCTTTTTCATGATGGAGCGATACCTGTTTTATGTCTCATGATGGGCTGGTGCTGGGACTTGAAGGGACGGCGTGGAACCTCAGTGCCGCCCTCTTCGGCGACGATCTGGTTGCCCTCCATTCTTCACCCTATGTCCCGCCGAAAGGAGGGATTCATCCGCGGGAGGCGGCGCAGCACCACGCTTCGGTGATGAAGGAGGTCGTCTCCCGGGTGCTCACGGAGCCGGAGCGGATCAAGGCCGTCGCCTTCTCCCAGGGGCCGGGTCTCGGCCCCTCCCTCCGGACGGTGGCGACCGCGGCACGGGCTCTCTCGATAGCCCTTGGCGTTCCGCTCGTCGGCGTCAACCACTGCGTCGCGCACGTCGAGATCGGGAGGTGGGCGACCGGGTTTCGCGATCCGATCGTTCTCTACGCGAGCGGGGCGAATACGCAGGTACTCGGCTACTTGAACGGCCGCTACCGGATATTCGGAGAGACGCTGGATATCGGGCTAGGGAACGCGCTTGACAAGTTCGCCCGGAGCCACGACCTCCCGCACCCGGGCGGCCCGATCATCGAGAAACTCGCCCAGAAGGGAAGTTATATCGAACTCCCGTATACCGTGAAGGGGATGGACCTCGCCTTCTCGGGGCTCGTCAGTGCCGCCCAGGAGAGTTCGGCGGCGCTTGAGGATGTCTGCTTCAGCCTCCAGGAGACCGCATTTGCTATGTGCGTCGAGGTGACCGAACGGGCGCTCGCCCATGCGGGGAAGGACGAGGTGCTGCTCGTCGGGGGGGTCGGCGCGAACAGGCGACTGCAGGAGATGCTGCAGGTCATGTGCGAGGAGCGGGGAGCGGCGTTCGCCGTCCCGGAGCGGACGTTCCTTGGCGATAACGGGGCAATGATCGCCTACACGGGCAAGGTCATGCTGGAGCACGGCGTGACCCTCCCCCTCGAGAAGTCGCAGATCCGGCCGGGTTTCCGGTCGGATGAGGTGGAGGTCACCTGGCGCGAGGACGAGCCCGGCGAGATCTTCGCCACCGGGCCGCATGAGGGCGGCACCGCCCGGGGTGCGGAGGCGGTCGTCGAGATCCGGGAGGAGGACGTGGTCAAGCGCAGGGTGAGCAAGCGCTACCGCAGCCCGGCGCTTGATAAGCGGCTGATCACCGAACGGACCCGGGCCGAAGCCCGGCTGATCGCAGCAGCACGGCGGGCGGGTGTCCCCACCCCGGTGATCCACGACATCACCGCAGATACCATCGTCATGGAGCGGGTCGAGGGCGATCTGCTGAAGTACGTTGCCACGCCCGAGACGATCCGGCTTGCCGGGGAGGCCGTCGGGAGGCTCCATGGAGCGGGGATCGTGCACGGGGACCTGACGACGAGCAATATGATCGTTCGCAACGGCCAATGCGTCTTAATCGACTTCGGGCTTGCATCCACATCCGCTGAGATCGAGGACCGGGGCGTCGATATCCACGTCTTCTTCGAGACGCTCGAGAGCACCACCGAGAACTTCGAGGAGTTGAAGCAGGCCTTTATCGAGGGGTATGCGGAGACTTTTGAGGGGGCGGACGAGGTCATCGCCCGTGAACATGAAGTGGAACTGCGGGGGCGATACCTGTGAAACTTGCGGTGGTGACGAGTAACCCGAACAAGGCCCGTGAGGTGGCCGCGTACTTTGCCGGGATCCTGGAGGTCGAGCACGTCCCCCTGGAATGCCCGGAGTTCCGCCACACCGAGATCGCCGAGATTGCACGCGGCAAGGCGGAGTTCGCCTACCGCGCACTCTCCCGCCCGCTGATCGTCGACGATACCGGGTTTTTCATCGACGCCCTTGGCGGGTTCCCGGGCCCGTGCGCCGCCTACGTCCAGGATACCATCGGCAACGAGGGGATCTTACGCCTCATGGAGGGTGTGGCCGACCGGAGCGCCCACTTCGAGACGGTGATCGCGTTCGCCGATGAGGACGGCATCCGGACATTCCAGGGGGTCCTCCACGGGGCGATCGTGGAGCCCCGGGGAGAAAAGGGGTTTGGCTACGATCCGATCTTTGCCTGCGCCGGTCGGACGCTCGCCGAGATGCCGCTCTCCGAGAAGAACCGGATCTCCCACAGGGCACGGGCCCTCGAGGCGTTCCGCACCTGGATCAGAGAGGAGCGCGCATCCTGACAGAACTGTTAATAGGACCAAGAACGAATAGTACCTATCTGATAAGTGGTGTTTTCAACATGGCGAGATTTCCCGAAGCTGAAGCACGTCTGCTCAACGTACAGGTCTGCATGAAATGCAACGCCCGGAACGCAATCCGTGCGACCCGGTGCCGCAAGTGCGGCTCGGATGAACTCCGGCCCAAGTCCAAGGAACGGAAGGCGTAACGTAACTAACGGCGGATCCCGGGTCACGGCGGGACAGGGGTCCGGTATATTCTTTTTGTCGAGAATTACAAGGTGCAGGGCAGTCTGCCGCCCTTCAAGCGGTATAATAGGTGACTTTTCTGCCCTCTTTGCTGTACTCGCCCTTGTATGTCTCGATGTTTCGCTTGTAGCCGATCCGCTCAATAAATCCGAGGTCGCGGAGCCTCTCGCGGACCCGCATCACGTCCGCAGCGTCGGCCCAGTCTTTTGTGTAGACATAGATGACCGTCCGCTCGTCGCGTGAGTCTGGATTGGGCTTGGCAGTGCTGACCTTTGCCGATATCCCGAGTTCTCCCCTCACCGTCCCGTCCCGGACCTTCCGCCACGCCTCATCAGCCTCGCTTGGGGGCACAAAGATGAGCCACTTTCCCACCTGCTCGTCATCGAGGCCTCGCTCGCCGGGTTCCGGGGCATCCTGGACGATCCAGTACATCCGGACCGTCTTAGAGGGGAGGGTCCCTTCCCCATCCCGGAGCGAGGCATAGATGGCATCGATCCCGCCGGATTGGGATCGGAGTGCATCGGCAAGAGGTGGATAATCCTCGCTGAACTTTTCGAAGATCTCGATAAGATCTGATTTAAAATCGATTCTTTGCTCGACGAGCTCAAAGAGGTACGGACCCCGGGCATGGAGCTCGCGGTTGAGGTAGACCTCAAAGATCCCATATGCGACGTCGGCCAGGGTCTCTGGATCAATCTCTTCCATACCTATTTGGTACTGTCAGGGCGGTAAAAAGAGTTTGGAAGCAGACTACCGCTCCAGACTCTCTGCAACAAGTTCTGCGGCCCGCTCTCCGGATAGAAGCATCCCGCCGAAGATCGGCCCCATGCGGCACTCTCCGGCAACGGCGTTGGCCGCCATCCCGGCGACGAAGAGGCCGGGGAATACCTCTTTTGTGTGATCGAGGATCCTTGACTCGGCACGCTCGGCCCACATGAAACTCTCGCCCTTCACCTGGAGTCTGCCGCCTTTCCGCTCGATCATACGGGCGACCACGGCGTCGTGACCGCTCGCATCGACGGTGCAGGTGCAGGCCACGGTGAGCGGGTCGACATGCAGCCCGGCCATATCGACCGGCGTCCAGTTGATGACGAGGCCGCCGACCCTGCCGTCACCCCTGATCATGACGTCTTCGACGGTGGTGAGGTTGAAGAACTCGACACCGGCGTCGCAAGCCGCCGCGGTGAGCTTCGCGACCGCTTCTACCGATTTTGCGACGTAGTAGCCCGGCTCGAACTCTTTGTAGGCGATGCCGAACCGGTCCAGAAGCCGGCGGGCCTCCTCCTGGACGACGATCCGGGGGAACATCATCCCGCCGCCCCACATTCCACCGCCGATACTGAGCTTCTTCTCGATGAGTGCACACGAGAGGCCCTTTTCACCGAGGAGCGCGGCGCAGGCAAGCCCCGAGGGGCCGCCCCCGACGACGGCGACGTCCATCTCGAGATGCTCGATGAGCGCCCGGTGGGACTCCTCAAGGATGGCCCTGCTGATGGTCACTTCGTTTAACGTCATCGTACTGTGGATCTATATCATCTCTGCTCCATAAGAACAGCGGAGTTGGGTGCCGGTTGTACTCAATATCAGTACTGGTACGGATCCCCGGAAAATCGGCGCATACCTTAAGTCATCACCGGTACAATATATCCCATCATGCAGTGGACGCGCGACTTAGGTCTCACGATGAGGATGTTCCTTACATCGTTTCTGCTCCTCATAGTCTACCTGATCTTTCTGGGCGTCCTTTCAGCCCTTGGGTTCTCCTTCGGGTTCCTCCTGCTCGTGGCTGCCTTAATGGCATTCGGGCAGTACTTCTTCTCCGACAAACTGGTGCTCTGGAGCACCAACACCCGGATCATAGAGGAAGACGAGTACCCGGAGCTGCACCGGATGGTTGAGAGCCTCGCCACGAGAGCCGGTCTCCCGAAGCCAAAAGTCGGGATCATGGCCTCTCCGGTGCCGAACGCGTTCGCGACCGGACGCAGTCCGAGCCACGCCGTCGTGGCGGTCACCGACTCGATCATGCGGACGCTCAATCGCGAGGAACTGGAGGCAGTGCTCGCCCACGAGATTGCCCACGTGAAGAACCGGGATATGCTGACTCTGACGATGGCGAGTTTCATCTCGATGCTCGCCTTCCTGATCATGCGCAACTGGATCTTCATCGGGCTCTTCAACAACCGCGATAACAACATGGGCGCGCTGATCCTGGTCTACGTCGTCTCGATCATCGTCTGGCTGGTAAGCACGCTCCTCACCCGGGCGCTCTCCCGCTACCGGGAGTTCGCCGCGGACCGGGGCAGCGCTACCCTGACGAACAATCCCCGGGCGCTGATATCAGCGCTTCAAAAGATCAGCGGGCGGATGGACTACGTCCCCGCCGAGAAGAAACAGGAAGTTGAGGGCGCAAACGCCTTCTTCATCATTCCGGCCCTCTCAGGCAACACCCTGATGGAGCTCTTCTCGACGCACCCCTCGCTTGAGAAGCGGGTGGCCGCCCTCGAGGAGCTGATGACACAGCAGCGGGGATACTGAACCCACCCCGGGTTCTCCCACCCAATATTTATTATTCAGTACAGTCAATCTATGTAGGCACAACGTGCAGTGCATCGATGGTCTAGTGGTATGACTTTGGCCTTCCAAGCCAATAGCCCGGGTTCAATTCCCGGTCGATGCATGGGGCTCGTGGTCTAGTTGGCTATGACGTCGCCTTCACACGGCGGAGGTCTCGAGTTCGAATCTCGACGAGCCCATGATTTCTCCTTCTTCTCGAATTAAGCCCGGACAGCACGGCATCAAAGATCAAAAGTAAGAGTAACGTTTTTATACATTAGGCTGGTCCCGTCCCCCTATGAGACCCCAGGCCCCAGATAACAGCACTTCAAAACGGTCGCCATTCCTCTTCTTCGTGCTGGTCTACGCTCTATCCATTCCGCTCTGGGTTCTCAATGCCATCTACCCGGTAAAACTCCCCGTGGATAACCTTCCCGTGACGGATATTGTCGCTACGTTCACCCCGGCAATAGCGGCATCCATCCTTGTCTACCGGGAGGAGAGGCTCTCGGGGGTAAAGAGCCTCTTGAAAAGAGCCTTCGACTACAGGAGGATCACAAAGAAAGTCTGGTATATTCCCATCCTCTTCCTGATGCCGTTCATCTACGTGCTGACCTACGGGATAATGCGCCTCTTCGGGCTGCCGGTCCCGACGGCCTGGAGCCCGCCCCTTACTACACCTCTCCTCTTTATTGCGTTCTTCCTTGCCGCTGCAGGTGAAGAACTCGGCTATACGGGGTACGTCACCGATCCCATGCAGGCCCGGTACACCGCACTGACAGCCAGCCTCATCATTGGATTTATCCATGCCGTGTGGCACATCCCGTCGGCGGTCTCAATCGGCTACACCCCGGGGTTGTATATCTGGGGAGTGATAGTGCTCGGCGTTACGTTCCGAATTCTGACGGTCTGGATCTATAACAACGCCGGAAAAAGCGTCTTTGCAGCCATACTCTTTCATGCCGTGACCAATACGGGAAGGAGCATATTCCCGGGCAGCCGTTCGGCCTTCGAACTCTACGACGGGGCTATCGGCTACGGGCTCATCGCCATCGCGACCGTGATCGTGGTGTACTTATGGGGATATAAGACGCTGACACGATTCAGGTATGCCCGGGAAGCGGCTTAGACCCCAGGGCATACCCTCGCGCAGGGCCAGGCCCCTCAACGACATGGCGGTGCTCATTCGGGTTGAAGCGATTGAAGGGATTCCGACGCCGAGCGGAAGCCCGCATCACGCCATCTCGATTAACACTCTCGACAAACCAAGAAGTTTCCATAACCATTTCAAAACTCCTTTCATGTGGAGATGAGAACTTTGTACCGCGTATGAATAACAGAACGACACCCTACTCCGATCGCGAGATCATCAACAGGTGGGCAATCGCAGAGATCGGTCCCGGCATCTCCCGCATCCTCTCCGAAAAGGGGCTGATGCACCCGGATGCCACAAAGTGCATCGGCTTCTTCTACGTCGACCACGAAGAGGGGATCACCTTCCGCATCCACTCCCTCTGCCGAACCGAGCCCGGAAGGCCGCCCGAGATCATCGCAAACTTCGAGAACCACGGCGAGGGGCTCATACTCCCCTCCGAGGAGGTAGGTACGTACACCCTCCTCTCAAACGACGAAGCAAACAGCCTCTCGCTGCTCGAAGAACAGCGATGGCTCATCTACCACGAACCGGAGCGGCTTCGTGCGGTCCGAAACAGAGCGGACCTCGATCGGTTCAGGGCTCCGATGTACTTCGACGATGTATCGGTGATCCTTGTCTCAAAAGATCGGGAGTTACTCCCCGAAGGGGTCTGGGTCCGCCTGGAAGAGCAGTCGGACGACGGGACATCATTCCAGGGGATACTCCTGAACGAACCCTACTCGGACTTCGGCGTGCACGAAGGTGATATGGTCACGGTGCGCTTCGTCGAGGACGAGGAAGGGAGGTTCCTGGTTGCCGAGGTGGGATCGTAATCCCCCCGAATGGCCGAGGTCAGGACACCGGCCGAAAGAGGATCTCTCCTGCCGGGATGGCTCTGCTGTACAAAAGACGAAGGAAAGCAAAGAAATCCATCTATTTTTCGCACTAGGTTTACCAATCCAAGAGCCTGTAGCCGATGCACCCCACAAGAGCCTCTAGCAGCCCGCCGAACAGAAATCCAGTAACCTCACTTACTTCCTCAATTTCAATAGATAGCCTCGCCTCGAAGCGATCTCATCGAGAATCCGGTGAAGAACCTTCGACCTCGCCCTGATATCAAGCCCCCCGGACTCTTCTTTTGCCCGGGAGAGCGCTTCCTCAAGTTCTCCAGGTTCCAGAACGGTTGCAGCGATGCAGTAGTAACTCTTCGAGCGGCCTTCGTTGAAGTTGTTCAGCATCTCCTCAAGCAACAACCCCCGCCGCTCCTGAATCTTCTGGAATTCGGATACCCCGTGCCGGGAGATGAACGAGATATCCGCCTCGAGCGTCTGGTAGCACTTGAAAGAGTCGCGTACTTTACCGGCTTCCCTGTGGTTTTTCCACTTCTCGCACGTCTCGCTCTCGTCGCACTCCCAGCAGAACTCGATCCCCCTCCTCTTCACGGCGCATCTGATGAACGGGCAGCCGACGGCCATCCTGGTCGGACTCTTGCACCCGAAACACCTGCTCTCCGCTTCAGTGTTGTACATGGGGCAGAGCCGGCAGGAGAGCCCGCAGACGCCGATCTCGGGATACTCGATATGCATGATCGTTGTTACCTGCGATATCTCGCCGGATATCTCGTACGGTAGCGCCGCGTGGGTTCTGTAACCTTCGACCACGGCACTAAGCCCGGGCTCGAAGGGGGTATCCGGCATCCCCGGATCTCACAGCGCCTCGAGCACGCTTTCAAGAACGGACTCAAGATCCCGGCCCGAACACGGGGCGGTGAGGTCGGCATACCTCTCATAGAGCGGGACACGCTCTTCGTACATCTCGCGGAGGCTCTGGCCCGGAAGGAGCAGGATCCCCCGTGTTGTGATGTTCCTGAGCCGTTTTACCATCTCGTCGTATCCGATCTTGAGGTACACGACCACCCCTATCGATTTTAAGTGCGCCATCGCAGCCTCGCTGCAGACCACGCTCCCGCCGGTCGCGATCACCGCACGGCGAGGGTGGAGGGAGAGAATCGTCTCCTCCTCGATCCGCTTGAATGCATCCGGCCCGTCCTGATCGAGGATCTCCTGGAGTTTCCTCCCGGTCCGCTCCTGGATCAGGATATCCGTATCGATGAACTGCATGCCGATGGTTTTTGCAAGGACGACGCCCACGGTGCTCTTCCCCGCACCGGGCATCCCGATGAGGACGATGTTCTTCCGATGATCCATGCTGCTCCCGGGACCCTTTATTGATATCCTTGTGGGATTTCAGGAGAGATGAAGGTTGTTTGACAAATTGTGCAGCCGTCCGACATGCCTACCGCACCCATAGCCCAGAATGTGCGTCGGGCTGTATCACAACCCTGCAAGGGAGAAGGTATTTTATCGAATATCGATGAACGGCGCTCGATCGAGCATGAGTGCAAGACAGATTGCAGGGACAATTATCGGCGCATTTATGGCTTTTCTCGGCCTGCTGTGGTTCCTGCAGGGCATAGGAATCCTCCGGATCCGTCCGATCCTCTGCATCGCAAACTGCGAGGAGATCGTCGGCCCATCCCCGTCCTGGGCAGCTTCCGGAGCGATTGTTTTCGTTGTCGGGACCATCCTCGTTGCCGTAAGCGCGAGGCGGGCCTGAACACCAGAGGCAGGCAGCTCGAAATACCTGGGCGCAACAGGAAACCCCTGATCGAAAAGACGTCATGAACTGCTCGTCCGTCCGGCCACCGGGTTCCTGACGGAGCCTTAGCGATGCGAGGGTGCGCTGGCCGGACAGGATTCAGGCGCACCTGAACCGTCGGCCCGAAGAGGGTGATCGCCTTCCCGGGCGAGGTTGAACGAAGTGAGGTATCGGGCGGGGTCGGCAGTGGCTAGTGCCCGGCGCTGTTCTTCTCTGCCTATACATAGCTTTATCATAACCTTTGCCATATGCGAAGTCGTTGTATCCAGAGCGATACAGAGGAGAGGGCTATGGGAAAAAAGGCTCAGCCGTATAAATGTGTTGTGTGCGGGTACATCTATGACCCCGAGCGGGGAGAACCGCACCAGAGTATCGTACCAGGGACTGCGTTTACGGACCTTCCTGCTGACTATGCCTGCCCGGTATGTGGAGCCGGAAAGACCGCCTTTGAAGCCCTTGCTGCGAGGTCAGGGAGGTATCTGTGCGTCGTCTGCGGTTACATATACGATCCCGAACGGGGAGAACCCAAGAACGGCATCGCACCCGGCACTGCGTTCCAGGATTTGCCGGATGATTATATCTGCCCGGTCTGCGGGGTCTATGCCAAGGTTGGCAAATCTGCCTTCGTTGCAATGGAATGATCCATCAGTTTAACTATTTTTAGAATTCATCAGCTGGATGCGGCGAAAAATCCTGTCAAAAATGCCTCTTTTGTAAAAAATGTAGATATCATCGCTGAACCGCTCGATGGCCGCTCTCGGGTTCCCGTTGCTGTCGTAAGTGTTCGTCCTGAAATTCACAACGATAGGGAGGCGCTCCCGGAGACGGGTGCCGGGCCGCCAGAGCAAATTCCAGAGGCGGCCGGCACACCAAAAAATTATTTCCCGAATCGCTCCGGGAACTGCTGCACAATCCCATCTGATAGCGTATCCGAGAGATCGAGAATTTGATCGTAGATCTCATCGTAGGCTTCGATATCAGCGGTGTAGTTTCCATTTACGCGTGCAACGACTTCATCGTTCGTCATCGCCAGGTGCATGTATAGCGCTTCCCTTATGGCCGATTCTTCGAAGTATGGATTCAGATCAGCAAGGAATACAGCGATCTCATCTGCATTCTGGTTCCACCGCGCCGAATCGGCTTCCACCTGTGATGTGTTCTCCGCCTTCACAGCCTCAATGATATCAACCGCAATCAGGATATGCTCCTTTAGCAATGCGGTCAGGTTATCCCCGGCCTCCTCTCCGTAAAAGGGCTTGATGGCATCGCCAATATCCTCCTGATTCGAGAGGAGCCGTGCTGCGGTGGCATTGGTATCCGGAGCGTCCTCAAGCGATGATATGATGTACATACGTGTCCAGACAACATGCTCGGTCCATAGCTTGTCCATGGCTGTCCTGAGTTCGAACTCCTCCTGGGAATAGACCAATGGGGCGGTAGTATTATTCATTACAGAAGGTTGTGTCTGCTGCGCCGCCACACCGGATGTAACAGCCAGCAGGGCAAGACAAACGCAGACAAACCCTCTCAAAATAACTCTTTTCCTCACAGCGTGATCCCCTCCTTTGAGAGCGTGCCCATAACACGCCGGATATTTATGCCTATCTGAGGCGGTGCCGTGTTGCATAAATCCAGTCCTCTGACCCAAACATAGAGGATGCCGGATACGTTCGCACGCTTTGGAGCCGGGTATCGCCCTCTGCTCGACAGGGTGGCGCCTGGAATGTTCGAACAGGCGATTATCGATGCCGGGACCTCGTTCGAGCTGGAAGTGCAGGCACTGCTGGAATGGAGGTTTGGCGAGGCTGAGGCAGAGCGCATCACACAACCGGCTCTCGCCGTCATCGGCAGCAAAACGAGATGCGTTTAGGGGGAGGGACACCAGCGGCGTTCGGCCCCGGCACGGCCGCACACGCGTTCGCCGCAGACGAGCTGGTCAACTCAAAGAGCAGGAGCCCGCGTTCGGCTAAGTTTGCAGCCCGGGTTGCTGTCAGTTCCGGAGGCTCTCAGGAGGGCCCTATAAGGATCCGGTAAATAACCAGCGCAATCACGAAGGCTCCCCACGAGAGATAGAGCCGCCGGACCTGCATACGGCCCTCTTCGATTGAACGGTCCGTGAGAAGACGGACGGTGCACCGGATCATCCAGAGATCCAGGATGACGGCAAGGAGCAGGTACCCGTACCCGAACCAGCCGGTGAAGAAAGGAACCAGGGTCAGCAGAAAGAACGTTGCAAAAAGGATGCCTGCGGTCCGGAGCGCGAACTTCCTGCCCCTTGTCTTCGCAAGGCTCTGCGAGGCTTGCAGGCTATCTCCTTCAAGATCCATGGCATCGGACGCGATCTCCTCGCCGAGGTCGAAGATGAATGCCAGGACCCCAAAGAGCAGCACGGGGCCGCTCACCGCCCCTACCGTTATCCCCCCGGTAACGATGGTCATGCCGACGCAGAATGCGACGACAAGGTTGCCTGCGAGGCCGTAATCCTTTATTTTGACATTGTAGAGTAGCGAAACAAACCAGAGGAGAATGACAAGAGCCAGCACTGAAAGACCGAAGAATGCAGTGGCAACAAGCCCAAAGAGGGTGGAGATAGAGAACAGGCCCCAGAGTTCGTGTGTGGTCACCCTCCCCGAGGGAAGAGGGCGGTCTCGCCGATTGATCCGGTCGACTTCCCGGTCGAAATAATCGTTTGAGATATTTGCTGCCCCTGAAATGCAAAAGAGCATGATAAAACCGGCAAGGGCCATCTCCGGCGGGGGCATCATTCCAAGGGCAAGGACCAGTCCGGCCACGAGGAAGAAACCGGCACCAAAGGCCAGGTCAAGCCGTATCAGTTCGGCAAATGCCCGCGCCTTTATTCCGATGCCGGATACCATACGAGATACTGATCCGCTGCAAACGTATTTGGACTATTCTCCGGGGATCGGGGGGCCCAAAATGGCAACTGCAATCCCAGGCGGTCAGGTGATGATCTCGGATGCGAGGAGTGGTCGGCCCAAAGGAGTAACCATACCTCCTCAGTTTCAGGGAGGGCCGACCAGTTCCTTCCATATTGTTAGAACTGGATTAATCCCTGGGGAGAGCCAATACCATAACAGGGCAAGAGCATGAGTAAGACTATCATTACTGTCGTCGGAAAGGACGCCATCGGGATCATCGCGAAGGTCTGCACCTACCTCGCCGATAACCAGGTCAATGTCGAAGATATTTCGCAGACGATCGTCCAGGGCTACTTCAATATGATGATGATCGTCGATACAAGCAGGTCGTCAAAACCGTACGCCGAGATGGTGACCGAACTCGAAGAACTCGGCGATGCGATCGGGGTCAAGATCCGGTGCCAGCGGGAAGAGATCTTTACGAAAATGCACCGAATCTGAGGTATCGCCATGGTCACGTTCTTTGAGGTGAACGAGACAAATCAGATGATCGAGCAGGAGAAGCTCGATGTCCGGACGATCACGCTCGGCATCAGCCTCCTCGACTGCTGCGACGCCGATCTCGACACCCTAAACCAGAATATATACGAAAAGATCACCCGGCTGGCAAGAGACCTCGTCTCGACCGGGAGGGAGATCGAGATCGAGTACGGGATCCCGATCGTGAACAAGCGGATCGCCGTGACCCCCATCGCACTGGTCTGCGGGCGGGCCTGCGAGACTCAGGAAGACTTTGTAGAGGTCGCAAAGACGCTCGATCGGGCTGCACGGGACACAGGGGTGAACTTCATAGGGGGTTACTCGGCGATCGTCTCGAAGGGCATGACCCCGATCGATGAAGCCCTCATCCGCTCGATCCCGGCAGCCCTCGCCTCGACCGAGAGGGTCTGCAGCTCGGTCAACGTCGGCTCGACAAAGACCGGGATCAACATGGACGCCGTGAAACTGATGGGGGAGATCGTGCGGGAGACGGCCGAGGCGACGAAGGAGCAGAACTCCATCGGCTGCACGAAACTGGTCGTCTTCTGCAACGCCCCCGACGACAACCCGTTCATGGCGGGAGCGTTTCACGGGGTCTCCGAGGCGGACGCGGTCATCAACGTCGGCGTGAGCGGCCCGGGGGTCATCAAGCACGCGCTCGAGAGCGTCCGGGGAGAAAACTTCGAGGTCCTCTGCGAGACTGTCAAGAAGACGGCCTTCAAGGTCACCCGCGCCGGGCAGCTCGTCGCCCTGGAGGCCTCGAGGCGGCTCGGGATCCCGTTCGGGATCGTCGACCTCTCCCTCGCTCCGACACCCTCCGTCGGGGACAGCGTCGCCGGGATCCTCGAGGAGATGGGGCTTGAATCGGCCGGTGCACCGGGGACGACGGCCGCGCTTGCCCTCCTGACCGACCAGGTGAAGAAGGGCGGGATCATGGCAAGTTCCTTTGTCGGCGGACTCTCGGGTGCGTTCATCCCGGTCAGCGAGGACCAGGGGATGATCGATGCGGTGAACCGAGGCGCCCTCACGCTCGAGAAACTCGAGGCGATGACCTGCGTATGCTCGGTCGGCCTCGATATGATCGCGATCCCGGGCGACACACCTGCCTCGACGATATCCGGGATCATCGCGGACGAGGCCGCGATCGGGATGATCAACAATAAAACCACTGCTGTCAGGCTGATCCCGGTGATCGGGAAGAATGTCGGCGATATCGTCGAGTTCGGGGGGCTTCTCGGCCGCGCACCGATCCAGCCGGTGAACAGGTTCGGCTGCGCCGACTTCATCAACCGCGGCGGACGGATCCCCGCACCGGTTCATAGCTTCAGGAACTGAGTGGCGGGGAGAGTCAATCTCTTTTTCTCCAATTTGGTGACGGCATACGCAGACGGATGCCGAACCCATGGTTTTAAGGCGTATGCACTCAAGGGAGGTCACCCCGGGGTGGCAAAAATGGTCCGGCAGACCGACCTGTACACATCAATTCACAAAGCCCACCGCTATGCTCTCTACACGATGGCAATTCAAGCCGGGAGGACCGATTATAGCGAGGAGAGTTCATTGGAGAGGCTCAACGACCTCCTTGCGGCGTTTCGAGAGCAACTCCGGATCCATATAGAGGCTGAAGAGACGTTCATCCACCCCCTTTTGTCGAGGCGGATTCCAGGAGGGGCGAGAGATCTGGAGGAAGAGCACCGCCTGCATTCCGAGCAGTTCGAGAACCTGATAAATCATTTAGAGGAGATCAGGGCCCTGCCTGAAGACTTCGAGAGGCTTGGGGAGATAGGTCTAGAGCACTACCGGGCCTTGAACAGGTTCATCGCAGGGTATCTCGCCCACCTCGATAGAGAGGAAGAGGATATTCAGCCCGCGTTGTGGAGGCTGGCCACCGAGGACGAACTGCTGGGAGCTCTCGGTGGCTACCTGAGCGGCATGCGGGATATCACTCCAGAAGATGCCGGATATCTGCTCAAGATCATGGTCCCGGCATACGATCCTGACGAGCTCCGCACAGTCTTTGAACGAGCGGAGGGCGCCCCGAAAGAAGCGAGGGAAATGCTCTATGCACTTACAGAGAGCATGCTGAGCACCAAGGAGCTGGCGGCCGTTAAAAAGCGTTTCGAGGAGAGATAGCACCCCGTTCAACCCTAGACCCATCCCGCCAGGCGCAATGCCGAGAAGGCGAGGTAACCGATTCCGGGTGCCGGTGGATATTACTTACTCCACGGGTCAGCTCAGCCATACCAATAACGGGCCAGGGTCTCTGGACCCCACAGGAAGACCACAACCGCGGCCATGAGAGCCAGGATGGGGCCGACCAGGACGGGATCATACCGGAAGCCGTAGTCGGGAACCGAACCCATGTTGATCATGGCATGGAAGAGGATCATGCCAAAGACGCTTCCCCCGGTGTTATTGTAGATCCAGACCATGAGGACGCGTGCCATCACCGTCGCAAGGCACTGGCCCGCCACCCAGAGGGGCGGATGCAGGAGGGCGTAGGGTACGAGGTGCCACAGGGCCCAGACCGCCCCGAGGATGACGCCCGCAGGGAGAGCACCCCACCGCTCCTGCAGCGGATCGAGGGCGTATCCCGACCAGCCCACCTCTTCACCGATCGCGAGGATGAAGAAGGCCACAAAATAGACGGGTATCATCAGGAGCGGAAACTGCAGACGGGGGATGGATTCGCCCATCAGTCTCATCAACCCATACTGCAGGGCCATCGCTGCCGGCATCAGGAGAAGGATGGGGATGTACCAGACCTTTCTCCGGATCCTTCTGTAATCAAAGGTTCTCTTCCACAGGCGCCGCACACCGCTCAACCCCTCCTCCCGGCTGGTGAGGATCGAGGCCGCGATGAAGGGATTAAAGACCATGAGAAGGCTGTACGGAGGAACGAGACGGAGCAGGTATACGGGAAGGGAGAGCAGAAAGACCAGCAGGAAGAAGAGCTCCACAGACCTCGTTCTTCTGGCAGTCTTCATCGGCACCACTGTCCTGCAAGGAGCGGTTCACCCTACATAAGGCTACTCCCGCCAGGATGATCGGCCGGCATCAGCCCGGTACGGGGGCTGCTCTGTGGCCAGAGAGGGACAGATCCCGAGTGTTTATGCCGCTCCGGGGAGAGTGAACATTCATGCATCGGATCATCGACTGGAACGAGCTCTGGAAGGCAATATACTCAAGCTCGCCCGAACGCGTCGAGAAAGGGCGCGATCCCGCAGCCCACTGGGACAGGCGCGCCGCATCCTACCAAAGGGTCAGCCGCGACGAGAAAGAGGCGACCAAGCAGGAACTCGCGATCCTTCGGGTGCGGCCGGGCGAGACCGTACTCGATGTGGGCGCAGGAACCGGGAGGCTTGCCGTGCCGATCGCCCGGACCGCCGCCCATGTTACGGCACTCGACCCCTCGGAGGGGATGCTCTCCATCCTCCGGGAGCGGATGGCGGCGGAGGGGCTTACAAACTACTCCACGGTCACGATGCGCTGGGAGGAGACCGTGATCGGGAGGGACGTCGAGCCGCACGACGTCGTCATTGCGGCGTTCTCACTCGGGTTCTACGATCTTGCAGCAGCTCTGGAAAAACTCGACGCTGCGGCCCGCCGGGCGGTCTACCTCTTCTGGCACGCAGGCGAGTGGCGGGGCCCCGAGGAGATGGCGCTCTATCGAGCGGTCTTTGGGGAGGAGGCGGCTGCCGGACGGGGCTACCCGGACTATATCTACCTCGTCAACATCCTCCACGACGCCGGGATCTACCCGAACGTCCGGATCTATCACGCCGTCTGGGATGCGGTCTACGACTCCGTCGAAGAGGCCGCCCGGACCTGGGCGGCGATGCACAACCCAGGGATGGAGGACCTCTCGGTGGTCGTGGACCACTTTGGCCGAACGCTTCGCCGGACCGAGTCCGGGAAGTACGTCGAGAGGACCGTCCGGCCGACCGCGGCGGTCTGGTGGGAGAAAGAGGTGGGGTGACCGGGCGCACTTCATCTCCTATATATGCCATAAAAGAGATCTTCACACGATGCAGGACCAGCCCCCCGTCAATCTCAAGGGCATCGCGTGGACGGCGATGCAGCAGTACGGCTTTGCCCCGGCATTCCCGCCGGCTGTCCTCCGGGAAGTTTCCGCTCTTAGCGAAAAAGCGCCTTTTGACCCGGGCGGCAATCTCCGGGATCTCCGCTCGCTCCTCTGGTCCTCGATCGACAACCACGACTCCATGGACCTTGACCAGATCGAGGTCTGCGAGGAGGGGCAGGGCGGGGAGATCCACGTCCGGGTCGCGATCGCCGACGTCGACTCCCGCGTCCCGAAAGACTCGGCGACCGACCGGCACGCCGCCCACAACGGGACATCGGTCTACACCGGTGTGACGACGTTCCCCATGCTCCCCGACCGGTTCTCGGCCGACCTCACCTCGCTCCTCCCCGGCCGGGAGAGACTGGCGATCGTCATCGAGTATACCGTCCTCCCCGACGGGAGCACGAGACCCGGCGAGATCTACCGGGCGATCGTCGCAAACCACGCAAAGCTCGTCTACGAAGAGGTCGGCGACTGGCTGGAAGGGAAGGGGCCCGTCCCCAGCACAGTCGCAGAGACGCCGGGCCTCGAAGAGCAGATCCTCCTCCAGCACGAGGCTGCGGTACGGATGAGGAGGCGCCGGACGGAGAGGGGGGCGCTCGCCCTCGAGACAATCGAGGCAGAACCGCTCGTGGTGGACGGCCAGGTCCGGGGGCTTGTCGTCCAGGAGCAGAACCTTGCCCGGTGCCTCATCGAGGAGTTCATGGTCGCGGCAAACGGCACCATAACCGCATTCCTGAACGGTGCCGGTCTACCCATGATCCACCGGGTCGTCCGCACACCGAAGAACTGGGACGGGATCGTCCGGGAAGCGGCGGATCGCGGTGAGGCCCTGCCGGCTGAGCCGGACGCTCGAGCGCTCACCAGGTTCCTTCTCCGGCAGAAAACAGCCGACCCCGACCGCTTTCCGGACCTCTCTCTTACGGTCGTGAAACTTATGGGGGCAGGGGAGTACGTCGCGTTCCGGCCCGGCGACCAACCGATCGGCCACTTCGCCCTCGCCGTCACCGACTACACCCACGGCACCGCCCCGAACCGGCGCTACGTCGACATCATCATCCAGCGGCTGATCAAATCGGTCATCGAGGGGGATGAATGCCCGTATACCGGTGAAGAACTCGACGACCTCGCCCTCCACCTCACCGACCGGGATAAGGCATCGCAGAAGGTCGAACGCTTCGTCCGGAAGGCTGCGGCCGCAGTCCTCCTCCGGGAGAGGATCGGGGAGACGTTTGAGGCGTTCGTCACCGGGGCTTCGGAGAAAGGAACCTACGTTCGGCTGATCGACCCGCCGGCCGAGGGAAAAGTGGTCCTCGGCGAGCAGGGGCTCAGGGTCGGGCAGAGGATCCTGGTCCGCCTGCTTTCGACCGACCCCTACAACGGTTTCATCGACTTCGCACGCACCCGGTGAGGGGGAAAGGAGGGCCTATTCTGCCCCCGTCAGGTGAACGTCCAGTTGCGGGAAGGGGATCTCGATGCCGGCCTCTCGAAACGCCCGGAGGATACCGCGGTTTAAGTCCCCCTGCACGCCCCCCCACATCGGACGTCTTCGTCCACGCCCGCAGAGCAAGGACCACCGAAGAGTCGCCGAGTTCTGTGACGACGACCGCAGGTTTCGGCGACGGGAGCACCTTCTCGTGGGCCGCCGCGAGATCGGTGGCGACCCGGATTGCCGTATCGAGATCGCTGTCATAGGCAACCCCGACCTTGACCTCGACGCGGCGGGTCTCCATCCTGGAGGAGTTGATCACAGGGTTTCCCCAGACAAGGGAGTTCGGGATGGTGATGTAGGTGTTGTCGGGCTTGAGCAGTTCGGTCGCCAAGATGCCGACCGAGACTACTTTGCCGGATATGCCTTTGACCTCGACGAACTCATCCTTATCGATGGGGCGGAATGCCGCAAGCCAGACCCCGGCAGCGAGGTTGTTGATTGAATCCTGGAGGCCGAAACCGAGGATCAGCCCGATCACCGCCGAGAGCCCGAGCACCATGGAGGAGATGTCAACCCCTAACGCCGCAAGGACGATGAGGGCGAGAATTACATAGAGCAGGACCGAGAAGAACCTGGCCAGGAACTCGACGACCAGGCCGGGGAGGTTTGACGCCCGCGAGAGCGCTGTTGTGAAGGTGGACGTGAGCACCTTCACCACAATCCATCCGATGATCGCGACGAGTATGGCAAGAACAACCCTCTCAAGCGTGATACTGGAGAGCGGAACAGTGAAGTCGAGGATCTCTGCGATCTCCATGATCAAACTGGCACGCGTGTTTTGATATACCAAACCCGAAAAGATGAAAAAGATCCGCCGCTCATCGGGTCCAGCGTGACCGGGATGAGGGATGGGCCACCTCCGTTCACCACGATGCCGCCGCTCAAAGCCGTCCGCCATCTCCGGTGAGGGCGTAGGGAGTTTGGGAGTAAACGGCGGCTGGAAGTTTCACCGCTCGGCTCCAGAGTCCCGGCGCGCCTCAATCTTCTCTCGCGAAGATCTGCAGGACCACGAGGAGAGGGAGGGATGCGGTTGACCCAAAAAAGGGTGGTCGGGCAAACGCCTGTCATGAGGACGTCGATCCTCTCCCCTGGCAGGACGGCCGGATTTCAGTACCCGAGCGGCTGGCGGATCAGGATGAGCGTGACTCTCCCGTCGGTCTCCTCACGGTCGAGGATGACGTACTTGCCGATATAACTCCCGATCCCGTAGGCACGCTGCGCACGCTGGTTCTCAAGCGGCAGGCAGTACTCCCGGCACCGCCGGAGGGCGTCCTCAAGGGTCGGCACGATCTTATTTGCCCCCGAGACGAGGACGAGGTGTGCCGCCGCGTGAGGCCAGGCCCCCGTCCGGCTCCCGGTCTTGTCGCACGCGACGAGTTCCCCGGTCTCTGCGATCGCCTGGACGCCGGAGAGGAAGTACTCGGCCGCGACGCTCTTTCGGCGGAGTGCGTGCCGCTTCTCGGTGTCGTTCTCGGCCGTGATGACCGCATGGTAGTCCCGCCACCCTTTCGGGTTCTCCTCAAGGACCCGGTCAAAACCCATCTCGATCAGGGTCGTCGAGTAGCCGTTCATGACCTCGGCCCCTCCGGGGATCAGGTCAATGACCGCTTGAAGCGCCTCATCTGCCGTATCAACAATAATCACCCTGATGTTTCGTGCTTCAATCGCTTCGACCGTCCTTTTGATCGTCGCCTCATCCGGGATCCGGTTCCACCGTTCGGCGTCCACCCCGGCATCCTTCAGCAGGTTGACTGCGCTGTACTCCGTGGGTCTTTCCATCTGCTGCCCAGCAACATTCACCATCCGATCACCTGCGGAACGGGGGACGTCATCCCACATATACCTCTCGATGGCGCGGGCAGCCTTGTGAACTCTCCGGCCGTCTCGATACCTGGAGTGGAACTGCTGTCCGCATCTACCTTGCGGGATATCCCGGACGAAGCCGGGAGGGGCGGCACCCATCCGTACTGGAGGGTTCAATAGACAGGTCACGTTCGCGATCATCGGGGTCTCCATGGTCGGGGTGGTCTCCATGCTCCTCAACGCCAGGAGACTCTGAGGATGACGCGCCGTCCTCTCAGGGCATCCTCGGGTCCACGGCAGGGTCAAAAGCGCTACCGTCGAGCCTGCGTACTTAAGAGATCCAGACAGCGCACCTAAAAATGGTCAGGGAGTCGGTGCGGCCTTGACAGCCGCCTCTTTCTCTTCCATCGGCTCGCTGTCCCAGATTATGGGGCTCTTCATCTCGGTCATGATCACCCGTGAGCCGGGAGGTACCCGGATCGCATCACCTATATCCTCCGGGGCCCGGGCCCAGACGATCTGATGCCTGACATCCCCATCGGGCAGCAGCACAACGACGCTATAGGTGTTCATACCTTCCTCGGGAACCTCTTCTTCCCCGGGGGTGATGCGGTAGCAGGTAAACGTGACCGGTCCCGCCTCTCCTGCCATACTCTCTTCTGCTCCACCTCGCATACGCGTTCCTCCATCGCCCGGGCGTGCGCGGACCACCGCGGTTTCGCACGACCTCAACGGCATCGGCCGGGGATCCCGCTCACTCCCGGGAGTCACCCTCTCTGGATTCCCCCGTAATAATAACTTGCCCGTGCCGAACCATCGGTCAAAAGAGAGAATACTCCCCCGGAGAGGAGCCCGTATTCTGCTGATTAAAAAGTATATCGAGAGTCGGCTCTCCGTCTCTCATGCCACATGGAGGTACTGGTTGACCAGTTCCCGGATGGCTTCGTTGTTGCCGTAGAGCCTCTCGCTCAGCCCGCGGTCATTGTAGGCCTTCAAGTTGGCGATCCGGCTGTCGATCATCCCTGCCGGGAAGACACCGTCCTTCTCAAAGATCGCACGCTTTGCCTCGAGCGCCTCGGCGGACTCGACACAGGAGGCCGGGAGCTGCTTGAGCTCCGCGAGGCGTTCACGGAACTCGGGCCGGAAGATGTTGCCGCTGACGTAGAGCCGCTCAGCCATCTCGAGCGCATTGGGCATCTCGATCCCGTGCAGCGACGCCACGATGAGGCCGGCGACGGTCAGGTAGGGATCGGCCGAACCGTCGGCGACCCGGTACTCGAACGTCTGCTTCGACGGCCGCTTCTCCTGCCACGCTTCCTCGCAGGGATTGGCATCGTGGGCCATGTCTTCGGCACCGATCCAGCCGAGGGGCACGCGGACAACGACCGAGCGGTTGCGGTCGCCCCAGCAGATCGTCGTCGGGGCTTCCTGGTGGGGGACGAGACGGAGATAGGAGGTCGGGATGGTGTTTCCGAAGGCCGTCAGGGCATCGGAAACGTCAAGGATGCCGGCGATCATCTTCCGGGCGAGCGGACTCAACTTGCCGCCCTCGACGGTCAGGTTCTGGCCGTCCTTCTCGACGAGCATATGGAAGTGCATGCCGCTCCCTGCCTTGCCGACGGTGATCTTCGGGGCGAAGCTGATGTCGACGCCGTACTGGTAGCCGAGCATCCGCAGGATCCACTTGGCGACGATCAACTGCTCGACCGCCTGCTCCGCCGGCATCGGCAGGAACTCGATCTCGTGCTGCTCGTAGTAGAGGTCGTCGGCATAGAAACAGCCGACCTCCGAGTGGCCGTACTTGATCTTTCCGCCGGCACGGGCGATAAGGCGCATCGCCTCATCCCGCAGATCCGCGAACTTGACGAAGGGTTCGGCCGAGTGGTAGCCTTTCTGGTCGCGGCCCGGGTAGAGGTCCTCGCGGGGAGCGATGACGTAGTATTCGAGCTCGCCAAGGGTCTTGAAGGTGTACCCGGTCCGGCGGGTGAACTCCTCGTTGGCCTTGCGGAGCACGTACTCGGGGGAGCTCTCAAGCGGCTTCCCATCGGCACCGTAGAACGAGCAGAGGAGCTCCAGTGTCGGCACCTCGGCAAAGGGATTGACAAAGGCCGTCCGGTAGCGGGGAATCACGTACAGGTCGCTGCTCCCGGCCTCAATGAATGAAAAGAGGTTGCTGCCGTCGACGCGTTCGCCGTCCGAGAGGATGGCGTCAAGGTGGTCCTTTGAGGAGATGACGAAGTTAAGGGTCTTGAGCTTGCCGTCCTCGGCTGCGTAGCGGAAGTTGACCATCTCAATCCCGTTCGCCTCGCAGAACCGGATGATATCCTCCTTGGTAAACTCCGCGGGATCCTTCTTGAGAAAACGGACCAGATCGTTGGGGTTCATCAGGATCTCAGAATCTTTCATAACTGTCTTACGTTGGTCATGACGCTATAAAAAGCGTGTTCTTATCCCCGCATCCGGTGTGGCGAAAGATCCAAATTCAGGCTCCGGGAAGGCATTTCACCGGCATTACGAGCAGCCACAGAGTTCAGTTGGATTGATCGAGAGTTGAAGGGACGTAAGAGAGCATCTATTCCCTTCTGCGCGATTGTTAGCGCCCCAGTTTGGCATCATAGGCCAGGAAACCCCGGGATCGCTTCCACCCTCCGGGGGTGGGGAGACGAGACCCTCCATCCTTGCGACCCTCGCAAGGACCGAGAGCCCCAGCCGGGCGTTTCTCTCGGCAAACTCAAACGACGCCTGATCGATGGTATCGTCCGGCGTATGGGCCGGCCACTGCGGTAGAGCATGCGCCATGAGTGCCGGATAGCCCCGGGACCAGAACGAGATGTGGTCCGAGATGAACGGGGCTGCACTCCGGGTCAGGGTGAAGTTGGTCCCGTAGAGGGTGTTGTGGTGCACCACGAGCTCTGCCGCGCTCCGGGCCCCCTGGTCGTAGAGGAGGTTGAGGCGCGGTCGGTCCCCTTCCCCGCGGCAGGTTGAGTCGTAATTGAGATAGAGCGCGATCGGGGCCGGCGGGTTCTCGACGTACCTGCGGCTGCCGTGCCTCCCGTTCTCCTCAGCATTCCAGAATGCGAACTCGACCGTCCGGTCGAACGAGTGGCCGCTCATCACCCGGGCAAGTTCCAGGACGACCGCGACCCCGCAGCCGTTATCGGTAACCCCGGGGGCACGGGCAGGATCAGACGATCGGCTGTCGTAGTGCGCTCCGACAACCACAATCTCAGCCGACGACGCGTTGGTTCCGGGGAGCCGTGCGATGACATTGTGCACCTCTCCGCCCTGGAACTCGACCTCAAGCCCTGGGATGGCGGATAGCCTCTGGTAGATATACTCGCCCGCCTCCCGGTTCCCATCGGACCCGTAAGCCCGGGTCGAGAAGTTCTGCAGGTCATACGCGGTCTTTCGGATCTCACTCCCGTCCACCTCATCAAGCAACGCCGCAATCCCGGGATCGTATCCCGGAGCGTCTGAGGGCGCAGCCGCGGCCGGGGCAAGGATGAAAACGATCCCATAGGCCGCAAGGAACGCAACCTGCAGGCAGCTGCGGGACGGCATGGATGCTCACCCTGCAGGCCGGGCCTTCTGGACAAAGAGGTCGCTTCCGTCTTCCCTAATTCCAGCCACCTTTGCGATGAGCGAGAGGCCAAGCCCCGCGTTTCTCTTTGCGTATTCAAACGAGACGTGCTCGGGGGTGTCGTCCGGGGTATGCGCCGGACCGTGCCCATCGCTATGGGTCGCCACGGCCGGATACCCCCGGGCCTGGAAGGGGATATGGTCGGAGGAGCAGGTCTGATAGTTGTTCAGGGTCAGGCTGAAGTTTGTGCCATAGAGGACGTTATAACCCGCAAGAAGCGCCGCAGCCTCCCGGGAGCGATTGTCGTAGATGATATCGAGGACGGACCAGTTTTCAGGGTCGTAGCAGGCCGAGTCGTAGTTGAAGTAGAGCGCGACCGGAGCGGTGGCATTCTCGACGTAGGCGGAGCTGCCGTAGCTCCCGTCCTCTTCCGCGTTCCAGAACGCGAACTCGACGGTCCGGTCAAACGAGTGGCCGCTCATCACCCGGGCGAGTTCCAGGACGATCGCGACCCCGCACCCGTTATCGGTAGCACCGGGCGCACGGGCAGGATCGGACGACAGGCTGTCGTAGTGCGCCCCGACGACCACGACCTCGTTCAACGACGTGTTGGCTCCGGGGAGCCGTGCGATGACGTTGTTCACCTCTCCGCCCTGGAACTCGACCTCAAGCCCCGGGATGGCGGATAGCCTCTGGAAGATATACTCGCCCGCCACCCGGTTCCCATCGGACCCGTAGGCACGTGTCGGGATGCTCGAAAGATCGGACGTCGTGTTGCGAAGTTCGGACTCATCGATCTCCGCAATCATCGAGGCGATGGCGGGGTCGTAGTCCATCCCAAACGTCTCGGCGGCGCCCGCCGGGATGATCATAAGGAGGACTGCAACGCCGACAAGGAGCAGGAGAGCGTAGTGAACCAAGAAGCGTCGGCAGCCATACCGGGTCGAGTTGCATTCAAATGGTTGCATAGGGAACGCCTGATATGGAGTAAGAATACATATACCTTCTCCCGCTCCAATGGAGCCCACGAGCAAGACAGAGAGCACATTCCCTCTGGATCTCCCGGATGTTGCCGGGGCGATCATGGGGGCCAGATATATATTACATGGCAGAGACTGGTCTATGTACCCAGCAAAGGATCACTACAGATATGTCCAACCGACCATCAGCAAGCGACGAGTCGACCCTCCTGCGATGGATGCGGCTTGAGATCGGCAGGATCAATGACGGCGTTGTCGAAGAGCGTAAGCGCCTCTCACGGCTTCTCACAGAGGAGCACCCCTCGTCCGTCACGAAGGGTGGAGACCGCTACGACTTTAACCGTGATGTCCTCCTCCGGATGCAGGAAGCCCTGCCGAGGGACCTGCAGCGCCGACTCCGGCTTCCGATCCTCTTCTACTTCGACTCGACAGTCCCGGGCAGTTTCTTCCTCGCGGACGAGGCCGCAGTCCAGGCTCTCCAGATCCTAAAGGAGATCAGCCCTCTCCGGAGGATGCAGAACGGTCGGCTCTGGATATCAAAGCCCCTCGCATACACCATCATGAACCGCTATCCGACGGCCGTGCAGATCATGATGGGGTGAAAAGAGAGAGGGTGTTCCTCCCCACCCAGAGTTCTCATCACCAAAGGATCCGGCCGATTTGCGACGATCGCGTATGCAGCCGGTGAGGCGCTCTCGGGCAGGTCAACGACACGCGATGCGTCATGGCCTGGCGAGACGGAAGACGGCCGATCCGATGTTCCAACGACTATGCAGGCTACCAGCCCGCCAACGACCAGAGCCTGAATGGCAAGGGTCAGTACGGTGGCCGTTTTCTGCTGACGGATTCTATCACCTCGGATGCCTGGAGGTGAAGATCACATATAAAATTTGTTATCGGGTAGTATATTCGTAATATATATTACTACCCACCTGGCTTGAGCGTAATGCGTTCCCGGAGAGAACCCTACCAGTCACCCGGAACGGCCGGCCGACCGACCGGACACGTCACCCCGCCCGAGGGTTCGCCGGACCCGCTCGAAGACCGGGAGCGTGACCTCGTCCATCCGGCGATCGAAGTAATCCACCCACTCTGCCACGACCGCAAGCTCCCTCTGCTGTGCATCCAGCCGCTCCTGGAGTTTGGCGGCCTCTTCTCGCCTCTCTTCCCGCTCCTGCTCGAGTTCAGCCACCAGACGAGCAATCTGGCGTTCCTGCCGGGCCAGGGTCTCCTGCATCGCTCTGATCTCGAACACCACCTCCGGCGGGAGCGGGGCGGCGGCTCTCTCGATCGCCTCCGCAGGCTCCCCCTGTGGCTCAGGTTTTTTGCCGGAGCGGATCTCTTCAGCGACCTCTTCGGGCGTGAGATCTTTCCCAGAGAGTTCTATGAGTTCCCTGACTATATCGACCGCCTTCGGCGGGAAGAGTTTCACCGGGCCGACGGTCCGGTAGGTGAAGAGGCTGTCATAGGTCTGGACGAGTCTCCGGACATCTCGTTCGGAGATCCCGGTGAGGCTTGCGATATCGCCGATCTTGAGCTCTTTATCCTTCATGGGACCACCACTGCACCCGGGGAGACCCCCAAAGAGGAGCCTTGCCGTACTTCTCTGTTGCCATCGGGTATAGGTTCGTGCCGGATCATGTAATTTTTCTCTCCGTCACCCTAGTAAATAGTATAGATGGACCAGGGAGAGACAAGCAGGCTCCTGGCCGAAACGACCGTCATCCGCAAGGCCGTTCGTTCCGCCAGGCTCCAGGTGAGGCCGGACGGGACTCTGCGGGTGGTCGCCCCGCCGTCCTTCGATGTCAGGGGGTTCCTGCAGCGCAACGCAGCCTGGATCGAGAAGCGGCGCAGGGTCCTCGATAGCCTCGCCGCCGAAGGGCGCGGAAAAGAAGAGATGCTCCTCCTGCACGGTAACTTCTACCGGAGGGTTCCCGGCACCCGGTTTACGGTTGATGAGGCGCGCAAAACCGTCGCCTATCCATCCGCCCCGGCTCTTCGGAGAAACCTCTCCCAGCTGCTCAAGGAGGAGATCAGAGACCGCCTGGAAGCATACCCGGACCTTGCCCGTAATTGGTCCGGGCGGACTACGGTGAGACTGCAGAGGACCAGGTGGGGAAGCTGCTCTGTGCGCGGGAACCTGAACTTCAACCTGCGCATCGTGGCCCTCCCAAAACCCCTGCGGGAGTACGTCATCGTCCACGAGGCCGCTCATCTCCAGGAATTGAACCACTCGGAGCGGTTCTGGCGCCTCGTGAGCAGATCGTATCCCGAACACCGGGCGGCGGAGGCCGAACTCCGACGCTACTGGGTCATCATCGAGCGAAACCGGGTCTGGAGCGAACTTGCGAAGGTATAATCACGAGTACTTCCGCCAGAACATCGAGAGTTTCCTCGATTCCGCCCACCGCTCATCGAGCTGGTCGATGATCGCGTTGATCCGCTGCACCTGCTGGCGGATCTTCTCGGTCGTCTCGGCATCGTCGAGCAACTCCGCACGCCCCATGATCGCCTGGAGAGGGTTTCTGATATGGTCGGCGAGCAGGGCAAACTGTTCCATATTCCGCTCGATCTGACCGTACGCCTTTGATTTGAGTTCTTCGACCTCCTTCTGAGCGGTAATGTCCCTTGTGATCGTGATGACCATAGCGACCTCGCCCTCCTCGAAGATCGGGATCCGCATCTCCCGGAGGACCACAACCTGGCCGTTGAGGGTGAGAGACCGTTCCGACGTCAGCGGTCGCCCGGTCCGTATAACCCGCTCGTATTGCTGCCTTGCGGAGGGAGGGAGGAACGGCAGGACATCAAAGAGGTTTCTACCGACGACATCCGTCGAGAGACCGAGATCCTCGCACCAGGCGATGAAAGCCTCGTTTGCAAGGAGAAGAGTAAGCCCGGTATCGACGACGGTGACGGTATCGGTGATGGAGTCCAGGACAATCTGGTAGAGACCCTCCGACTCACGGAACGTGTACTCCGACTGTTTTCGGTCAAGCGCGCTCGCGATCAGATGGGCGGCCGCAGTGAGGAGCAGGATCTCATCGTCGGTAAACCTGACATTCTCAGTGTTCCGGTCGAACCCGACAAAGCCGACGACCGCCTCTCTCAGCAGGATCGGGATCATCAGTATCTCCGTCGCACCGCTCCGTTTCAGGAGATCCCGCTCATCCCTTCCCGACCGCCTCCTTCCGGCCGCCTCACCCAGGTGCACGGTCTCGCCGTCCAGAATCTGCTCGACCCACCAGGGGAGATCGGTTGAGAGGAACTTCTGGAACTCTCCGCGCCGGGACCTCTGTTCGGGTGTACGCCACTCGTGCGTCGTGCCAAGCAGTGTCCTCGAACTGTTGAAGAGGGAGAGGTAGGCCCTGCATGCCCCGCACCCGCGGCCAAGGTCCTCGAGTGACTGCTCTATGGCCCTATCCATCTCTTTGAGGTCAAGGAAACGCTCGGGCATCGCCGCAAGGGCCTCCTCAAGGCTCCGCTGACGGTGCGGAACCCGTCGCGCGGAGACGTCAAGGCATGAGATGATAAGCCAGGGAGCGGCTGTCCCTGGATCCTGGAAGGTGCTGATCGAGATCCGGGCATCAAAGACGGTTGAGTCTCTTCGTCGGGCTGTAATCCGCCCGCTCCACTGCCCGGCTGAGAGGGCGCGGCCGATGCAGTCGAGACCTTCGCCCGGGGTGGACCAGAGGTGGTCGAGAGGCCTTCCGATCATCTCCTGCCGGCCATATCCCCACATGCCAAGCAGCGAAGCGTTGACGAATACGATACGTCCCTCCCCGTCGGCAATGCAGATCCCGGAGAGCGAGGTCTTGATCACCTCCCATAGCATCGTAGCAGTCAGACCCGGGAGGACGGATCCAGTCGCGCTGGTGAGAGCATCCGCTCCTCTCTCGCAGTCCCGACGGCCGCCAGGCTGCTGTGCAGGCGCATCCTTTGGCGAACCGTTTGCTGTATGCGGATCCATATCTTCTGGCCCACCCCGGGCAAGCAGAGTCACCAAACACTCATCCAGATCCATGATGACCCGATCGGTTGGTTGATCAATCCCCGGGTTCCGATATTACCTTTTCCATTTGGACTGCAGCGGTGCCGGACCCGCGTGCATCAACCGTCCCGTCCCGGGCCTCAGAATAGGGGATTGGGAAAGAGATCAGGCATTCGACTCCTTTCTCCAGGAATGGGCCCGGTACGCCACAGCGAGAGCGGTGCCGATCACGAGGAGAATTATGACCGAGATCCAGAGCCCGGCCTCAGCCGGGATGAGGTGGGTGACGTAGTCGATGCCGAGAGCGATCGAGAAACTGCCGATGATGCCGCCGATGGTGATGCAGGAGAGGACCTCGGCCTTTGTCATCCCGAGCATTCTTCCGATGATGGAACCGACGATGCTCCCCGACCCGTCAAAGGGGAGGGCCACAAAAGCAATGAGGCCGACGAAGTAGAGCCGCTCAAGCCACGGCCGCCGGTCGAGGAAGGTCCTGCCGGCCTCCATGAACCGCCGGACCCAGGGACCTAGACGGGGGATCCGCAGGAGCAGCGGGAAGTTCCAGGCCATAAATAGCCCGCCGGCGAAATCGAGGAACGCCAGGGTGAACGCAGTCAGCCACCAGGGAATCCCGAGAAGGATGCAGGCCGGGATGATCGTCTCCCGGCCAAGCGGCGGGACGATGTAGGCGACCATCGCCCCGAAGAGGAGGAGCCACTGTTCCGGGGGCAGGACGAACCATACAGCAGCAAGATAAAACCCGCAGAGCAGGAACGGGAACGAGACCTTCAGCCAGCTGCTGGTTCCGTCGCCGCCCCATTCATCCGTCTGCTGCATGAACCGCCGTCACCCGCGGATGCGTCCCCGGGATCACTCCCCCTCTCCGGCACGGCCAACGAGACGGTGGGGACCCCGGGTCTTCAAGATATGCTCGACGATCTTCGATGAACTGGCAAGCGGGCCGGGATATCCGGGGATCCTGACGACGTCAATATCAAGCCCGCGATCGCGGAGTTTTTGGCGGAGGTCCTCCTCGTTGAAGTGCTGGTTGAACCCGAGCGTGATGATATCGGGCCGGATCTCCTCGATCGGCCTGAACATATCATCCAGGTCGCCGAGAAGCGCGTGGTCGACCGGACGCAGAGCCCGGACCATCCGGAGCCTCTGCTCCTCCGGGAGGATGGGCCTTGGTTTGTGCTTCACGTTCACGTCCCGGGCCACGATCACATAGAGTTCGTCACCGAGGTTCCGGGACTCTTCCAGGTAGTAGAGGTGCCCGGGGTGGAGGATATCGAACGTTCCCGTCGCGACCACGCGGGTCATTCGACCACCTCAAGGTGCACCGGGCTGCCGTCCGCCCGGTAGCATCGCCAGTCCCGCTCCCCGTAGGGATAACCGATGATGATGTGGTAGCGGCCCACGCCGGGGAAGAACCGCAGATCCGCTGAAGACGGCGAGAGGACGCCGTTCGGGTGGCTATGGGCGCTGCCGGCCTGGTGGATATCCAGCGGGAGCATATCGACGAAGAATGAGGCGCTCTCTTCCCCGACGACGGTGCCCGGCACCAGGTCGAGGTCCTGGATGATGCCGTCTCTCTCGCGCAATACGGCAACAAACTCGTTTGGATGATGCTCCCGCCCGAGTTCAAAGAGCATCGTAAGTAGATCCCTGCTGATCCCGCGTATGGCCATTCTCCTGAATAGTAGGAGAGGAGGGGACATAAGCCCTCGCGTCCGGCATGTATGCCGGACCTCCGAGATCCCGCAACGGAAAAAAATGGGGTCTTCAGGGGATGACCCGTGCTTCCAGTGCCTCTCCGGACGTCTCGTTCCCCTCGACGGTGATATTCACCGTATCAAAGACGAGCGGAATGAGCGGTGTGTGGTCGTTGTTGACCACCTGGACCGAGAGGTTGTGCTCGCCCGCCGTCACGTTCCCCCAGGTGTGGGTGAGGTTTGTGGAGACGACGTAACCGCCGGTCGGCGGGATGGCCGGAACGCTCTCATTCGTCGGTATCGGGGCGTCCAGGTAGTAGTGCAGATGTCCCTCGCCCGGCGCGTTCGGCTGCCCGGTCGGTTCGACCAGCGTGAAGTTTGTCACATTCACGCTCACCGTGACGTTCCCGGCGGGGACGCCGGCGCCCTCCATGGGCTCAATGATCGTGACGTTCACCTCACCGGCCGGCGGGGCAAGACCCGGCGGGAGAAGGACCACATCGATGATATGGATGACGCCGTTCTCGGCTACCAGATCGGATACCGCGATGGTGGCGTTCTCCACCGCGAGGCTGCCGTCGGCCGCCTCAACCGTGAGGTTCTCCCCGGAGAGCGTCTCAAGAGCCGTCTCGTTTCCGGCAGCATTCAGGTCTTCCACGGTATAATTCCCTCTCACCACATGGTGCATCAGGAGAGCGTCAAGCATCTCGGTATCATTTGAAACCAGATTAAAGAGGTCTTCGTCAAGGCCCTCAAAGGCAGCATCGCTGGGAGCAAAGACCGTATACGGCCCACCGGTGGAGAGCACCGTCTCCGTAAGCCCGGCCGTCTCGACAAGCCCCGCGAAGGTGGTCAGATTCTCATTCTCTCCGACCAGATCGGCGAGCGTCATGTTCCCGGTCACATTCTCCCCGGGTTCGACGGCCATACCCTCCGGGACGACGATGACGACGCCCTGCATGGGTGTCCGTTGCGTTGAAGCATTGATCGTGCACCCGTACGGGTACGTCCCCGGATCGATGAAGGTGTAGTCGAACGTCTCGTTCTGCTCTATCGGCCCGGAGTCAAAGAGCCCTCCCGCGCTGGTGACGGAATGGCTCACCCCGTCATAATTTGTCCAGGTTACCGTCGTGTTGCTCTCGACCGTGAGCGCGGCGGGATGGTACGCCCCACCACGTATCTCAACTTCGGCGGTCGCCGCGAGGGCCGGCAAGGCGACCAGACCGACGGCCAGGATCACGGCAAACCCGATGATTGGATTCATCCTCATGCAGTCTCACCACAATTTGCGTCCAGGCAGGGAGAGGAGTCAAAATTCCAAACAGCCTTCCAGTTTCCAGCAGTCCATGGTATCGGGATACTCACCAGGAGGGTCAGGCACTACTCGCCGCTGCCACGGGCATGAGAAATAATATTATGAATATATAAATATTATTATAATTTGTGAGGAGTGAAGTTCCAGACGGGAGCCGCCCCCCGTGAGCATGACGATCTACCAAAACAGACCGCTCAGAATGGCCCGTCCTGCTCAAAACTTCTCTTATGCCGGATGGCGAGTTCCGCCTTGAAGAGTTCTTTGCCGAGGTATGCGGCGTGGTCGAGCCGGGAGAGACTCCCGTTTGAGAGAAGCGTATAAAAGACGTCTTCCCAGGATCTTCCCCGCACGGCCCGGCCCCGGTGAACCGCGACGATCCAGTCGTCCTCGATCCCGATACGGATGCACCCGAGAGGATCGTAGACGATCTCGTCGGGGGCGGGGTGCGCATCAACGATACTCTCATACGCGAGCGGGGGTTCGCGTCGCCGCCGCTTCTCTTTGAGGATCAGGAGGTCGAGCCCCAGATCTTTCGGATACGGCCGACCGGTCATGAGGGCCACCATCTCGGTCGCACGCCGCATCTCCGCCACCGATCCTCTGGTCTTATCACTGTGCTCGCTCGTGAAGACGACGGCGGCACCGACCTCGTGGGCCATCCCCGCAAGCAGGGCGTTCGCCCCGGGCGAATCGGCGTCCATCAGTTCCACGACGTTTCCCGCCCCAAAAAAGAGGGGGTGTGGAGCCGCCTTGAAATTGGCAAGCGAATCGACGAGCCCCGATCCCACCGGCTGGAGGAGAGGGTCGGCGATGAGGCGGGAGATCCCGGCCTCTCTTGCGGCGGCGATATTCTCTTCAAGCGTCCGCTCGCGGGGCACAACGACCGCGGCCGCCCCGGCATCGGCGACCGCCTTCCCGACGGCCGGGATGTTTTCCTCATGCAGGGAGAGGACCAGATCGGCGCGAAAGAGCGCCGCAGCGATGAGACGGGGATCCTGTGTATCGACCGCGAGAGGGCCATCAATCCCCTCGAGAACCGAAAAAACCCTTTTGACATCATCAGGGGTCGCATCGAACCCGAATCCCAGGTCCACGATATCGGCCCCGTCGGCAAAGAACCGTTCGACCTCAAAGACCAGATCGTCGCGCCTGTGCGCATCCATGATCTCCGCAAGCACCTTCATCCTCGAGTTCCCGCCGATCTTTACACCCCGTATGACGAAATCGGCGTCTGCCTCCACCTCCCGGAGCGCCACCTGCCGGCAGGCCTCCTCACGCCGGGTCTCTGCAAGGAACTCATCGGCGGGGACGGTCTTTGAGAGGGTAACATGGTCGAGCACCGAGAGGACAATCGGGAGGTCAGCCGCATGCCGCGGGCCACGGTAGACCGGGACACCGGTTTCGCGCTCGACATCCGCGAAAGATGCCGTGCACATCCCGGAGACGATCGCCATATCGTAGTTGCCGCCGGCTAGAAGCCTTCGGAGAACCCCGGGGGTAAGAAACGAGGCGATCTCGCCGGTGACGACCACATCTATCGTGTAGCGGTCGCGGAACCGCTCAGCAACGGCTTTGACGATCTCCACCGTTGCCGATCCCGTCGGGAGAAGAATGCGCATACACTTCACTTATTAGGCAGAGGATGACAAATAATCTGATCTCATGTTACGGTGCGATCTGCACGTCCACACCAGATTCTCCAAAGACGGGGAGAGCAGCGTGGAGGAAATTCTCCGGCGGGCGGAGTCCGTCGGCCTCGACGCCGTGGCAATCACCGACCACGACACGGTCGAAGGGGCCCGCTACGCCCTGGAGTGCGACTCCTCCGTGACCGTGATCCCCGGGATTGAGATATCGACAAAGCAGGGTCACCTGCTCGCTCTCGGGGTCACCGAGCCCATTCCGGCCGGTCGGGACTTCTTTGAGACCGTCGCGTTAGCCAGGGATCTGGGTGCCCTGCTGATCCTCCCGCACCCCTACCACCGCTGGCGCCACGGCGTCGGGAGACGGCTTGCCGCGGGTATCGAAGCGGTGGACGCTGTGGAGGTCTTCAACAGCCGCTACATCACCGGGTCGGCGAACCGGAAGGCCGCAGTCATTGCGCGAAAGTTCGGAAAACCCGGTGTTGCCGGGAGCGACGCTCATAACGCCCGGTATGTCGGGTTCGGAGTCACCTACGTCACGGCCGAGCCGGATGTAGACTCGATCCTCTCCGCGATCCGGGAGGGACGAACGATGGCGGGGGGCAGGATGACGCCGCTGCACACCTACACGCGCCAGTCAATCAAAGGTGCTCTGCGCAGGATACGGCGAACGATGCACCGGCCAATCTTCCCGCCTGGACGGGGTCTATGAACCTAGCAATCCGTTTCTCGTACTTTGGAGACCGTTTCTACGGCTCACAGATGCAGCCGGGGCTTCGGACCGTGGAAGGCGAATTCATTGAGGCCTGCAGACGCCTCCAGGTCTTCGACGACTGGCGGGAGGCGCATTTTGTCACCGCCGGCCGCACCGACCGCGGGGTGCACGCCCGAAACCAGGTCTGCTCGTTTCGAACCGAGGCACCCGACCGGGCAGTCTCTGCACTGAACCATCTCCTCCCGGCCGACATCTGGTGTACCGGGTGGGCGAGCGTGCCGGACGAGTTCAATCCCCGGTATGGAGCGCTATCAAGGACCTACCGCTACTACTTCTTCCCCGCTCCGGAGGATGTTCCCTCCATGCATGATGCTGCACAGGAGTTCATCGGGGAGCACAACTTCTCGGCGTTTTCCCGCCCTAGCGACCGAAGCCCGGTGCGGAGGATTCTTGCGGCACGAGTCTTTGAGGACGGACCGTTCGCCGTCTTTGAGGTGACAGGAGAGAGTTTCCTCTGGAATATGGTACGGTGCATGGCGACAGCACTCGAGCGTGTGGGGAGAGGAGAGGCAGGATCCGGAGATATCGCCCGTCTCCTTGCGAAGCCAGCGGGCCAGAGGGTCCCCGCCGCTCCTCCAGAGGGGCTTGTCCTCTGGGACATTGATTATGGAATTACCTTCACGCCGGTCCAGATCGATGAAAAAAGCCGCCGATACATTGCAGATCGCCACCGCCGCCACGCCATCATGGCAGAGATCTCTGCACGCCTTACGCCAGGAGAGATATAAGCGGTTCCTGTCCCCCATCAGGCAAAGCCAGGGGATAGACGGAACATAGATATAAATATACCTTATGCGGCAATCGGGTAAAGATATGATCGGAAAAACAGGTCTCTCATATTATCGCCGATTTAAAAGGATCCGACCACGAGCAATAGATCTGCCAAAGATGGTGCGGCAAGAAAAATCAGCCATATTGCTCATCTGTCAAGAACACAACATATAATCATTTCGGACAACGATCCCCGAGGGGATCAAGTCCTGGACAAATCCGGATATTCAGACAATCCTGCCATCTATTTGGGGAATTAGTACGCTTCTACCCTTCAACCGAAATGCTTAATTAGCCAGATACTATTTTAAGGTCACCAAAATCAACATATTAACATTAACAGATTGTATTTGTTAAATCATTATCATTAATAATAACTTATTAATATATGCCAGAACAGTCCCGTTTCAGTACGTCAAGGGGGGAAAGTGGATGTACAACAAGGATCCAGTTCAGGTGGGTCCACCCGCTCACCTGGAGGGGTGGTTCACCGAAGCAACAACGGTACCATCGCCGCAGTACACAGATACGCAGAATAAGAGATTGTTGGAAGAACATACACCCCGGTTTGTCGGGCAAGAGAGCCAGATCGAGATCCCTGCCCTCCACTGCGAGGTCCAGGAGCAGATTACCCCATTGAGAACGCCGACAGCCAGGGAGCATTGGCGGATAGTGAGCGAGACCACAGAGACTGCAGTCCTCCCCTCCAAAAGATCGGGCCGGATAAGAACGCTTGTCGCTATCCCCTGTTTTAATGAGGAGATTGCAATCGGCTCGGTTGTTCTGACGGCCCGATTGTATGCAGACGAAGTTCTGGTGATCGATGATGGGTGTACGGACAGCACCGCAAAGGTCGCCCGGGAAGCCGGTGCGACCGTCATCTCGCATGGCCGCCGGATGGGGAAAGGACGGGGCATCAAGAACGCTCTCAGATACGCAATCGAACACGGTTACGACTGTCTGGTCTTCATGGATGGAGACGGTCAGCATAACCCGAGGGAGATACCTCTCCTGACCGAACCGATCCTCGCCGATACTGCTGACATCGTCATAGGGTTTCGAACCTTCGGCCAGATGCCCCTGTATCGGAGGCTTGGGCGGGCTGTGCTCGATCTGGCCACCAGCAACGGGAGTTCGATCACCGACTCGCAGTGCGGATTTCGGGCGCTGAACCGGAAGACAATGGAGTCGATGCTTGATACGTTACGAAAAGATGATTTCTCAACCGAATCAGAGATGCTCCGGATCGCGCAGGAAAAGCACCTGCGGGTTGGAGAGACACCGATCAACTGTAAGTATGGTGACGACCTTCACACATCCACGAAAAACCCCCTATCCCATGGAATAGAGGTACTTGGGTCGATATTCTGGCTCACAATCGAGAGAAAACCTCTCCTGTGTATTGGTCTTCCCGGGCTCGTCGCGATCTTCGCAGGCGTCTTCGTCCTGCTCCAGTTCTTTTGGGACTTCAGTGCGACGGGTCTTGTCCCGGTCGAGCTGGGTATGCTCGCGTCGCTCTTCCTGATCCCGGGGACAATTGCACTCATACTGGGTCTAGCCCTCGCTCTTATTGCAAGAATGCAGGAGTGAGAGGGATGAGGGGCACAACAACGAGATGGAGCGTAGAATGATTGGAATCATACTTGGTACGCGGCCGGAGATCATCAAGATGTCTCCCGTCATCCGGGAATGTGAACGCAGAGGTCTGGACTATTTCATCCTCCATACCGGGCAGCATTATTCCCCCGAGATGGACCGGGTCTTCTTTGAGGAACTTGAACTGCCAGATCCGGACTACAACCTCGACGTGGGTCCCGGGACCCATGCCAGCCAGACAGCGAAGATCATGACCGGCGTCGAGGACGTCCTGATGAAGGAGTCTCCCGAGATCGTTCTGGTGCAAGGGGATACAAACACTGCTATGGCCGGGGCTCTCGCAGCATCGAAACTCCATGTGCGGGTGGGCCATATCGAGGCTGGCCTTCGGAGTTTCAATCGACAGATGCCGGAGGAGATCAACAGGGTGCTCATCGACCATATCTCAGACTACCTCTTTGCCCCGACGGAGAATGCCAGAAAGAACCTCATATCCGAGGGGATTGAAGGCTCTAAGATCTGCACGACCGGCAACACCATCGTCGATGCGGTGTACCAGAATCTCGAGATCTCGAAGAGGAAAGTCAACGTCTTAAAAGATCTCGACCTCAAGCCCCGGGAATACTTCCTCGTCACCGCTCACCGTCAGGAGAACGTGGACAACCGGGGACGGCTCAAAGAAATCCTCAAGGGTCTTGAGAGCGTCCAGAAGGAGTTCTCCATGCCGGTCGTCTTCCCGGTTCATCCGAGGACTGAAAAGAGGATCAAGGAACTGGGCATCGGGGTCAACGGACTGAATCTCACCAAACCATTCGGATTTTTAGAGTTCCTGCAGCTGGAGTCCCAGGCAAGACTCGTGCTGACCGACTCCGGCGGTGTTCAGGAGGAGACATGTATTCTCGGCGTTCCGTGCGCCACGATGCGGTATGACACGGAGCGCCCGGAGACGCTGGATGTCGGCTCGAACATTCTGGTCGGTGCCGACTCGACGAGTATCCTTGCCGGGGTTCGCGCCGCAGCAACCAGGGAATCCGGCTGGATGAACCCTTACGGCGATGGAATCGCCGGAAAGATGATCGTGATGGTCTGCGCCGCCGCACGGTCCCGATAACCCTACGAGGAGAATGCGCATGAAGATCTGTGTACTGGGATTAGGATATATTGGACTGCCGACCGCGCTGCTCTTTGCCGCCCATGGAGCAGATGTCGTGGGTGTCGATGTGAAGCAGGATGTGGTAGACTGCTTAAACCATGGGAACCTCCCGTTCAAGGAGCCCGGGATCGAGGATCTGTATCGCGAGGCGAAAGACCGATTTACCGCAAGCATTGAGCCTGAACCCGCAGATGTATTTCTGATGGCCGTCCCGACGCCCCTGGATCCGGCAACCAAGGTCTCGAACCTCACATACGTCAAATCGGCCGCCGACTCGATCGTTCCCCACCTTCGCAAAGGAAATCTTGTCATTCTTGAATCGACCGTCCCGCCCGGAACGAGCGAACGGGTCGTCATCCCAAGACTCGAGAAGAGCGGCGTCAGGATCGGGGAATTCCTGTATGCCCATTGCCCCGAACGAGCAATCCCCGGACACACAATACAGGAGATGTCAGAAAACTCCCGTATCATTGGCGGATACGACCGGGACTCTATCGACAGGGCGACATCGATCTACCAGACCTTCGTCCGCGGCCAGATCTACCAGACCGATATACGGACGGCGGAGTTCGTCAAGTTGATGGAGAACACCTGCCGTGACGTAAACATCGCGCTTGCAAACGAGTTCGCCCAGCTCGCCGAGGAGTGCGGGATCAACGTCTGGGAGGCGATCACCCTCGCAAACAAGCATCCCCGTGTCTCTATCCTCAACCCCGGTCCTGGTGTGGGAGGACACTGCATCGCCATCGATCCCTGGTTCCTGACCGAGAACTCGACACGGTGCAGGATGGTCTCTACGGCGCGGGAAGTCAACGACTCCATGCCGAATTATCTCCTGCACATCGTCCGTGGTCTGCTTGCCAGCGTGAGAGACCCGGTAATCAGCATCTTTGGCGTTGCCTACAAAGGCAACGTCGGGGATACCCGGGAGAGCCCGGCATTCAAGTTTATCCAGCTTGCTGAGAATGAAGGGTATGCCATCCGGTGCCACGACCCTTACGTGAGCGAGTTCCCGTACCCCCTCATGGATGCGGCGGACGCGGCCGCAGGAAGCGACTGCATCGTCGTACTCGCCGACCATGACGCGTTTCGCACGCTCGAGCCCGCGGGACTCCAGGTGAGAACCAGGCTCGTCATCGATACCAGAAACATTCTCGACCACGAGAGGTGGGCCAACCAGGGTTTTGCCGTCCGGGTTCTCGGAGACGGTTCATCGGTGCAACCGGTGCCCACAGGTGAGATCGTTCCACCGGCAAGCGTCTATCCTACAGATACTGCACAATCAATCGCGCCCACATCGCCGCCGTCACTCACCCTGCTCACCCAGAACGGGCGGGAGGGCTTTATCTAGTCCCCAATGACGGCGTAACACGGGGAGGATCGATCATCGTCGACGGCTGCACTCGAACTGCATGAGGAGTTCCGTGAAACGGGTCTGTATCGTATCACAACATTATCCGCCAGAAAAGTCGGGAAACGCATCACGGATATACGACACCGCCGTGCACCTTGCACGGCTCGGCCTCGACGTGACCGTGATTGCGCCTCACCCCACGTTCCCCACAGGATCGTTTCGCCGCACCTGGAAGCGGTCGGACGTGCAGGAGATCGACGGTGTCCGGGTCGTGCGGCTCTGGACGTGGCAACCGGTCACCAGGGACCCGGGGTTCGCAAGCAGGATGGGGTATTACCTGATCTTCCCCATCCATGCCGCACTCTGGCTCCTGCTCGCCCGGAACCGGTTCGATGCGATCATGACCTCGGCACCGCCCCTCTTTACCGGGATCCCGGGCTACATCCTGAAGCGGACAAGCCGGGTGAAATGGATCCTCGATATCCGCGACCTCTGGATCGATGCATCGATAAGCCTCGGCTTCCTTAGGGAGGGGAGTCTTTTTGAGAGGTTGAGCCGCAGGTTCGAGCAGATGTGCCTTCTGCGCGCCGATCTCGTCGGGGTCACGACAGAAGAACTCGGGCGGAGGATCTCGTCGCGCTACCGGGTCACGGCCCCGATGGAGTTGATGCCAAACGGTGTCAACACGGACTTCTTCTCTCCAAGGGGCAACGGAAAGAAGCAGCAGATCATCTATGCCGGCAACGTCGGGCATGCCCAGGATCTTGATAAGGTTGCCCTTGCCGTCAAGTCGATGAACGGCACATACAACCTGAAGTTTCTCATCGTCGGCGACGGCGATATCGAGGAGCGCCTCAAAGACCTCGTGAAGGCTGAGAGTATAAGTGACTCGGTCATCTTCACGGGCATCCTCCCACGTGAAGAGATTCCCCGGCTCCTCTCCGAGTCCCTGATCGGTGTGGCACCCTTAAAGAAACTCGAGAACCTCGAGTACGCAGCACCCACCAAGGCATACGAGTATATGGCCTGCGGGATACCCTTCGTCGGCTGCGGAAGCGGCGAGATCGCCCATCTCGCCGAGAAGTCGGGTGCGGGGATCATTGCGGAGAATACCCCGGAGGCGATCGCTGCGGCGCTCATATCGCTCCTTGAGGACCCGGAGAGGAGAGAGGAGATGGGACGGCGTGGACGCGAGTATGTCGTGAAACACTACGACCGGCGCTCAATCGCTCAGAAACTGAAGCAACATATCGAGATGATGGCATGGACGGAGCCATAAAATCGCTCCTCTCCCGGACTCTCAGGGCGGTCCGGGATCTTGCGGTCGTCGACGGCGGGATTGCGTACATCCGTGACCCGGTCTTTCCGATCGTCCGCAACCGCGTCCACGCCGAGGTCACAAAGGCGATGCTCCGGTCCGGCGGCGATCCCCTCGTGGGCCCTATCCTCGAGTACGTTACGGCTTGCCAGAACCCCGACGGCTCCTACAACGAGATCCACGTCAACTACAACCAGCCCTCGGCCCTGATCACGGCTTTTGTCGGCGATGCGCTCCTTGAGGCGGCGGACCGGTATCCGCACGAGGAGAATCTCCAATGGGCCCGCGACTACGTCATCGAGGCCGAAAAACGGCCCGGCTACTTCCTGAAGTCCTCGGGCTACACCGCCGACCACCTGAACGTCGATGCCTCGTGCGGAGCGTTTCTTGCCCGGTACGCGGAGCGCTACGACGATCCGGTTGCCCGGGCGGCCGCTCTCCGGGCGGCGGAGAACGTCGTCCGCCACCAGCGCCCAGACGGCGTCTACCCCTATGCGGTCGATAAGGGGACGTACCCGTTCGTCTTCGACATCCCTTGCGTGCACTACCAGGGGGTGACGATCTATTACCTCGCCAAGGCAAACGAGGTGCTCTGCGACGAGCGGATCGACGAGAGCATCGATCGGGGGGCACGGTGGCTCGCCGCCGCTCAATACCCCGACGGGCGGTTCGACTGGTCGAGGAGCGGCCTTCCATTCGCATACTGCCTCTCGGGCGCCTACGCCTTCGCCCACGCGTCCTTTGCCTATGCGGCCAGGATGGACGACCGCTACCGGGAGAACGCCGATCTCGCTCTTGCGTGGCTTGCAGAGAACGTGGTAGGAATCGCCCCCAGGTGGGAGCCGGGCCGGTGGGCCGATCTCGTCCCATCGGTCAGGGCGGCGGCGAAGACGGCAGCGCTCGGGGACTATCCGTTGCGGCATCGAACGTTCCGGTTCGGCTACGCGGTCTACCGCGAGCTTGCCCGCAGGCGCTATGCAAAGACCGCGGAGACCCGGTCGTTTGAGGTCCTCCGTCGACTGCTCGGGATCCGGTCCTCGACCGTGGAACCGTCGAAGAACTTCCCCGATCTCTTCATGACATCAGAAATTCTCGATTGTCTCACTCAAGCACAAATCTGGGGTGGAGATTTATGAAACAGGTACTGCTCGACTTGCAGTCAGGGTCTATCCGGGTGGAGAACGTTCCCGTTCCCACCGTAACACGGGGGGTGGTCGTCGAGAACGCTTACTCCCTCATCAGCGCCGGCACGGAGTCGTCGCTGATCAACCTCGCACAGCAGTCGCTCGTCGGCAAGGCGAAGGCACGCCCCGACGACGTGAAGAGAATTCTCCAGAAAATCGGCACCGACGGCCCCCTCTCGGCGTACCGGCAGGCGATGGGTCGTCTCTCAAAGCCGGAGCCGCTCGGCTACAGTTGTGCAGGCACGGTGGTCCAGACCGCGTCCGATGAGTTTGAGGTCGGCGACCGTGTCGCCTGCGGCGGAGCGGGGTATGCGGTGCACGCGGAGTACGTCGCGGTACCGCGAAACCTCTGTGTCAAGGTTCCGGACGGCGTCAGCCTCAGAGAAGCAGCGTTTACGACCGTCGGATCGATCGCGATGCACGGAGTCCGGAACGCGAAGGTCACGGTCGGCGAGAACGTCGCAGTAATAGGGCTAGGGCTGATCGGGCTGCTATCCGTCCAGATCCTCAAGGCCGCCGGGTGCCGGGTGATCGGGATCGATATTGATCCGGGAAAGCTTTCGCTCGCTCAAAAACTCGGGGCCGATCTCGTCTCGAACTACGACGGCCTCGTCGAGAGGGTGAAGAGCCTCTCGCCGTTCGGGGCGGACGCGGTCATCATCACCGCGGCCACACGGTCAAGCGCCCCCGTCGAGGCCGCCGGGCACCTCGTTCGGGAACAGGGCAGGGTCGTGGTCGTCGGGAATGTGGGGATGAACCTGCCCCGGGATGTCTTCTACGCGAAAGAGGCGGAGGTCGTCGTCTCCCGGTCCTACGGCCCTGGACGCTACGATCGAAACTACGAGGAGAAGGGGCTCGATTACCCGATATACGTCCGCTGGACCGAGCGAAGGAACATGGAGGCGTTCCTCTCTCTGATACAGCAGAAGAAGATCGATCTCGCTCCCCTGATCACCCACACCTTCCCTCTTGACGATGCACCGGAGGCCTACAACCTCATCAGCACAGGTAGAGAACGGTTCATCGGGGTCCTCCTCCAGTACAGCCCGAACGGTGCAGGCCCTTCCGGCACCGTCGTTCGCCTCCCGGAGTCCGGGAGGCAGCCGCGGAAGGCTTCCACCGGTCTTCGAAGAATAGGGTGCATCGGCGCCGGAGTTCACGCCCTCTCCTCTCTCTACCCGCATCTTTCGGCACTCCCGGCGGACCTTGCGGCGGTCGCGACCGCGACGGGGCTCTCGGCGCAATCGGTCGCGAAGAAGTACGGATTCTCCTACTGCACCACCGACTACCGCGAGATTCTAAGCGATCCTGCGATCGATGCGGTGCTGATCGCGACCCGCAACGACCTGCATGCTAGCCTTGCGGCCGAGGCTCTCCGTGCCGGAAAAGATGTCTTCGTGGAGAAGCCTCTTGCCACCAGCATCGAGGAACTTAAGGAGGTCGTTTCCGCATGGAACGAGTCCGGGCAGCGGCTGATGGTCGGGTTCAATCGGCGCTACTCCCCTCTTGCCCGGAGGATGAAGGAGTTCTTTTCGAACCGGACGACGCCGGCCGTCCTGCACTACCGCGTCAACGCCGGGCAGATCCCGTCCGGGCACTGGGTGCATGACGGCGAGCAGGGCGGCGGGATGCTGATCTCGGAGTGCTGCCACTTCATCGACTTTATGCAGTACATCACCGGTGCGCGGCCGGTCCAGGTCTATGCCCGGGCTATCGAGCCGACCGGGGATCTTCCAAAGTACGACAATTTCCAGGCGACCCTGGCCTTCGACGACGGGTCGGTCGGGACAGTCACCTACACGACCCTCGGGGATCGGTCCTACCCAAAAGAGATGATCGAGGTCTTCTGCGGCAACGCCGTCGGGCGGATCACCGACTTTCGCGACCTTGAACTCCGGCGGGACGGGAAGGCATCGCGTGAGAGGCGGTGGCTTACCCAGGAGAAGGGGTTTTTCGAGGAACTCCTGGCGTTCGTGAAGGGCGAAGAGCCCGACTTCCCGGCGAGCGTCGCAACGACGCTTGCGACGTTTGCGGCGTGGGACTCGATCGATACCGGAACACCCCGGACGATCGATCTTGGGCGGGTCGGGTTGTGACGTTTAAACCGATCTTTATGAGGGCTAGAGGTCGTTTAAGATCTTGATACATGGACGTTTCAAAAAGCCGCTATCAGGAGGGGAACCCTCATCCCAGTTCCCCACTATCCTTGGCTCATAGGTTGCTGTCTGTAGCCCCTCTCGAAGACCTTCGATCTTCTCAAACTTCGGACGTCCCGTCCGTCGCACCCCACCCGGCCTTCGGCCTCCTCAGACGCACCGCGAGGTGCGAAGTGCGAAACCGGTGAAAAAAGCCTAGGATGGGGTTCTCAGTTGAAGTGATCCTATAATTATAAGTCCCCTTGGATAAAACTGGGGATCATGGCATTCCGGGAAATCAACGATGATCTCTGGGCGATTGTTCAGAACTACCTTCCCCCAACAAAGCCGCACATTGGCCGACCCCGCTGTGATCCCCGCGGGCTGATCAACGGCATCCTGTACGTTCTGACCACCGGATGCTCCTGGCTCGATGTTCCAGCGAACTACGGCACCAAATCGACGGTTCACCGGTACCATCTCGAACTCTGCGAGAAGGGAGTGTACCAGGCGATCTTCCTCGACCTTCTTCAATCTGGCTACGAGATCAAAAAAATCGATCTCTCACACTGTGCGACGGATACCAAGGATATCCCGGCAAAAAAAGGGGATCCATCGGCTATGATGGCTATAAAAAGGTAAACGGGAACAAACTGAGTGCTCTGGTCGATCGGAACGGCCTCCCGCTTGCCTGCACGGTTGCACCAGCAAATGTCCACGATTCCCGGCTCTACGAACCAACTCTCGAAACATTTGAGATTCCTGAGGTGCAGGTTCGTCCCCGGATCATCTCCGCAGATGCAGCCTACGATGCTCGGGAAATCCGACAATACAACCGGAAACGAGGGATCAAGAGCAATATCCCGGTCAATCGAAGATCCCGGAAACAGCCGAAGCGAGGAAGACCGTTCGGGTTTGATCCGGAACTCTACAAGAAACGCAGTGCGGTAGAGCGGTTCTTCAGCTGGATTGAAGCATTTAAGAAGATCGTTCCACGATACGAGCGGTATGAGCACTCATTCATGGGACTGATTCACCTGGCATGCAGCATCATGATTGCGAGAGTATTGGGATGACCTCAGTTCACAGTCGATATGGAAAAAGTAGTTACAGTGATGAGATCCGGGTACTACGGACATACGCCAGCTGCTCGCGGATCCTCTCCGGGATCGTGCGGGGATCCGCCTTTGTGACGGCTTCTTTCCACTCACTGTCGCGGCACGAGCAGTCCAGCCCATCGAACTCCGTTACATCAAAGCGGCAGTTGTAGCGGTCGATTGCCCTGATGACCTCGTCATCGCATTTCCCGCAGTTCCTGGCCCAGTCGAGCGACTCGACCGAGTAGGTCCAGGGGCTGACGTAGACATGAGCACGGTCCCCGAACCGCTCCCGGCACTGCTGCAGGATGTCGACGAGGCTCCAGAGCCACGACGGGCGGTAAAGGTTGTTCTTCCAGAGTTCGTGCACGACGGTGTTCTTCTCGACCGTCGTCACCTCAAGATCCACGTAATCGATACCCTTTGATACACAGTAGGCGACGGTCTCGACGATATCACGTACCGCCTCCGCCTCGGTGAGGAACGGCGGTTTAACGAGCAGAAGCGGTTTTGTCAGCACACCCATACTCTGCATCCTTGAGTGGAAGTGATCGAAGTTGTTCGTAGAGAACCCCTTGTTGATGCAGAGGTTCATCACCAGGGGGTTTGCGGACTCAAACCCGAACGCCACCTCGAGCTGCCGCCCTCCTAATGCCTTCTTCATCCTCAGCACATGTTCGTCCGGCGAGTAATCGATCCTTGATTCGACGACCACCTTCTTGATGTTTTGATAATTGTTGATGTATGAGCAGATCTTCTCGATGGCTGCGACCGGCATCTCGTGCTCGTTGAAGAGATTCCCGTCGTTGTAGATCGAGATGATCGGGTAATCTCCGAGATCGACGGCGTCCATCACGTACTCGAACTGCGCGATATACTCCTCCGCAGAGACCGCTCTGCCCCGGGACGTCGCACAGTAAAACCCGCACATCGTGCAGCCCCCGGTCTTCTCGACCCATTCACAACCAGTGGATCGGAGAAAGATAATCAGCCGTCGAACCGGCTGACCATCGAGGTAACCTACCCGCTCTTCCCAACCGATGGGAATTGTAAAATCGAGATCCTGTGGAGCGACCCCGTTCTGTCTGCGCAACTCTCCGGCCAGTGCTCGGACTTCATTTAGGACATCATGTTCACTTGGGACACCCGTAAAGACGTCCGCACTGCTACTGGTATCTGGAATAGCCTTCTCTAGAATAATTATCTCCCCCCCAACCCGGGCACACATGACTCCGACGGAGACAAGAGCCCGGCGATCGTCGCCTTATCTCACCGAGACATATGCCCATAGGGCTGTGGATATTTATAGTTTATCCAGATACGTCCACCACGAGATTGGGTTTGCCCAAAGGTATTCTGAGATCGAAAAGGCAGGGAATCTGGCAATTTGAAAAACAGAGCCAAATTTGAACTCCAATAAGAACTCCCGCCGGGGCTTCCGGTGCACTCACAAGACCCCGAACCTGGAGTAGTGGGAGGTGTGCCATCATAATTTATTTATACCTCATTTGGGAGTATACAAACCCCGATGCACTCAGGACCGAACCCCGGACCACTCAAGCGAGGTGCATCGCCCGGCAATCGATATTCGGGGGAAGCATGACAGCTCGCTGGCGGGCCGGGGGGATTGGGGTGCCGTACCGGTGCGTATGGACAGAGTGCCCGAAAAGAGGAGATAAGCAATGGTATACTCTGGATCGATGAACTGCACCCGGGATTCATTCACAACAAGGGCTCTCAGCATCCTCCCATTCTATAATGAGTATAAAAAGACCTATGCGCTTCTTTGCCAGTCCCGCACATGGAACCGGGAGGAGATCGAGGCCTACCAGGTAGAGGCGCTCGGACGCCTGCTCGACCACGCTTACGAGAACGTCCCCTACTACCGCCGGGTCTTTCGGGAGCGGGAACTTGTCCCCGAGGATATCGCCACCTTAAATGACCTCAAACTCCTCCCATTCCTGACCCGGGAAGACCTGCAGAACAATCTCCCCGACCTGAAGGCTAAAAACTACCCCGAGTCGGCCTTTGAGTACGTCACCACCGGGGGGTCCACCGGCATCCCGGTCGGGTTCTACTACGAAAAAGGAGCCTCCCGGGCCCGGGAGTGGGCCTTCATGAAGACCCTCTGGGACCGTGTCGGCTACCGGTTCATCGACCGCTGCGTCATTCTCCGGGGCTACATCGTCGGCTCGCCGGAAGACAAGATCTACTGGAAGAAGACGCTCTTTGGCCGGTGGCTGGTCATGTCCTCCCATCACATGACCGAAGAGACCCTCCCGGCCTACATCGATGAGATCCGAAGGTTCCGGCCCCGGTTCATTCAGGCCTATCCCTCGACGGCCGTGATCCTCGCCCGATACATGATGGAGCACGAGATCAAGCCGTTCCCGACCCTCAAAGCAATCCTCTGCGGGTCCGAGAACCTCTATCCCTGGCAGCGAAGCCTGCTTTCCGAGGCATTCAGATGCCGGGTCTTCTCCTGGTACGGGAACTCCGAGCAGACGGTGCTTGCCGGAGAGTGCGAGGAGAGCACGCACTACCACATCTTCCCCGAGTACGGGATCGTTGAACTGATCGGGAGAGACGGTCGGCCTGTAACGAGACCGGGGGTGATGGGTGAGGTGGTCACAACGGGCCTCACCAACTACATCTGCCCCCTCATCCGTTACCGGACAATGGACCTTGCAACGGAGGCCGAAGGACCCTGTACCTGCGGCCGCTCATATCAACTGCTCGAACGGGTTGACGGGAGGGTTCAGGACTTCATCGTGACCTGCAGAGGTGAACTCCTCTCAGGGGTTACCATGAACATCGATACCGACGCCTTCGATAATGTTAAACAGTTCCAGTTCTACCAGGAGAAGGTCGGGGAGGTCATCCTGAACATCGTGAGAAAGCCCGGATTCAACAGCCAGGATGCAGAGTACCTCTACCAGGAAGTGAGCCGAAGCTGCGGAAGCGACGTCACCATCACCATACGATACGTTGAGCATATCCCACTTACCGCCCGGGGGAAGCACCGCTACTTCGTCCAGAACCTTCCTGTGCGTTTTGGCGAAGAGGAGATGGCCAAGTTTGAGCACATATCCCCGAATATCGTGGCTTAACGCCGGAGGTGCGCAATGAAGGCTGATTTCATAACAGCGGCACTGCGTGCAAACCCACTCACCATGAAAGCGCTCAGCCTGGTGCCATCCTACCATGCATACCGCAAACTGTATACGTTCCTCCAGGAGTCCCAGTGGTGGAGCCGGGAGGAACTTGAGGCCTACCAGATGGAGGCGCTCTCGCGTCTGCTTGATCACGCCTACGAGAACGTCCCCTACTACCGTCGGGTCTTCCGGGAGCGGGGGCTTGTCCCCGAGGATATCGCCACCCTGTCAGACCTCGAACTTCTTCCCTTCCTGACAAAGGAGATTGTCCAGGCCAACCTCCCCGACCTGAAGGCCAGAAACTACCCCGAGTCGGCATTCGAGTACGTGCGTACATCCGGGTCCACCGGGACTCCCATGGGTTTTTACTACGAGAAAGGCGCCTCCCGGGCCCGGGAGTGGGCCTTCATGAAGACCCAATGGGACCGCATCGGCTACCGGTTCACCGATCGCTGCGTCATCCTCCGGGGCCATGTGGTGGAGACGGCCTCAAACGGGATCTACTGGAAGAAAGCACTCTTTGGCCGGTGGCTGGTCATGTCCTCCCATCACATGACCGAAGAGACCCTCCCGGCCTACATCGACCGGATCCGGAGGTTCCGGCCCCGGTTCATCCACGCCTATCCATCGACGGCCGTGATCCTCGCCCGATACATGCGAGAACACGAGATTAAACCGTTCCCGACCGTCAAAGCAATCCTCTGCGGATCCGAGAGCCTCTATCCCTGGCAGCGGAGTCTGCTCACCGAGGTCTTCGGGTGCCGGGTCTTCTCCTGGTACGGGAACTCCGAGCAGACGGTGCTTGCCGGGGAATGCGAGGAGAGCACGCACTACCACATCTTCCCCGAGTACAGCATCGTTGAACTGATCGGGAGAGACGGCAGGCCAGTCAGGGGTTCGGGGGCGATGGGGGAAGTGGTCACCACGAACCTCACGAACTACGTCTGCCCCCTCATCCGTTACCGCACCATGGATGTCGCGGTTGCGACGGAGAAGCGCTGCTCGTGCGGAAGGGAGTATCCGCTGCTTGAGAAAGTGGAAGGAAGGCTTCAGGAGTTCATCGTGACCCGGGGAGGGCACCTGATCTCCGTCACCCCAATCAACTACGAGTCAGGAGCCTTTGAGAACATCAAACAGTTCCAGATGTACCAGGAAGAGATCGGCGAACTGATCATGAAGATCGTCAGAAAGCCGACCTACACCGAGAAGGATACCCTGCAGTTGACCCAGGAGCTCCGGTGGCAACTTGGGGATGATGTGAACGTCCATGTTCACTTCGTCGACGAGATCCCGCGCACCGAGGGTGGGAAGTTCCGCTACCTCATCCAGAAACTCCCAATAACGCTCGGGGATCTTTAGACAGGAGGCGAACCGGTGTTTCAGCCGGTGTCTGCGGACGGTGGGAGGATCTTTTCGCCGGATGCGTTCGGCGAGTATATGGAGTGTGCCGACCGGGACGGGCCTATGACCCTGTACCCCGGTCCAATCGAGAGTCCGCAGTCCTCTTAGATCCTGCCGGTCGTCATCATCAACCGCTTGGCAAAGGAGAGATACGCCCATTCGGAGAATGCACCAAGGGTATCTTTCTTCACGATCTCGAAGTACGTCCGGAGATCGGGGTTGAACTTCGACTTGAAGAAGATGAGATCCGGGTTGTTGGCACCCATGTTCTCGAAGGTCCGGTAGCCTTCGGCCTGTGCACGCTGAATAAGCAGCCACTGGAGATACGCGTTTCCGTCATGAGAAGTCTCGATCTTCGGCGCACCTACCCAGAGCAGGAACCGCTTGTACTCCTGGGCCGCCACCACGGCTGTGATCTCATCCTCTGCATCGTAAAGTGTATAGACGCTGATCCTGTCAGGATAGGCACGAACAAGGTCGTCGAGGTACTCTCGCTTTATCGGCGGAATCGCAAGCGATGGGTCACGGTAGCGATCGGAGATGAGCCGGTGGAGTGTTGCGGTATCGTTGCTTCTCTCCAGCCTTAGACCGGCCTTTTCTTCTTTTTTTAGTTTTTTTCGGAGTAGGGAGTGGAAATTCTTCCAGATCTCCTCAAGGGGGCGCTCGAGGTTGATGGTGTACGTGTACCGGACCATAGGGCTGCACTGGTCCCAGAGGTAATGGCGTATATCACGAAACTCCGGGACAAAGGCTATCGAGAGGTAATTCGGCGAAAGTCCCTGGATTTCTTCCCGAATCTCTTTTGCCATCATCCCAAGCAGGAACTCCTTCTTGCTCTGCTTGAATCCCTGAAACTCTCTGCTCGTTACGCACCCAAGATGGGGTATCACAGTGAGAGGGGGCGGGGAGAAGATTGCATTAATGCCATGTATCCGCCGATAGAAGAGCGGGAATAGGGAGATTATCTCATCCCCATTGTAGACCGCGTAGGGAAGGAGTGTACTCCCAGTATGTTTTGCCGTCAGGTGGAGGTAATCCCACTTATGAAAGAGGAGCCCGGAGGGGCTCTCGTCGATGAAGGTGTCCCAGGTATCCTTGTCGTCAATTTTACTCACGGTCATTCAATCACCACGTCTCGCTATCGCGTTCGTCATTCGGCGACCTCCAATCACCCCACAGGCCTATATACCTTTCTTCAGGCCGCCTGGAGAACTCACAGCGGACCAGCCGTAATATCTATATATCCAAACACGGGAGGTAGGGGCATGGTCGCGCTCCGCCTTCATGCCCTGGATGATATCTCGTTTCAGTCATTGGAAGGCAATAATACAAATACATGCAGCGACATATGGGTCATTTTTTCGGAAAAGAGCCTATTTCCCGAGTTTTTAAAGCATTTCTATCAGACTACTGGACAGGATCAGGTGAATATACCATATTCTAAGGATTTCTTCTAAGAGAGTTCGTTTAAGCGTGTTAAATCTCAACGGACCTCACCAGCAATTTTGCGATATTGCTATCACATAAGCAAAACGTTTAATGCTGAGTACTGATATGAGCAGTCCCGATGGGTGTGCGGATGACTCGTTGGGGATTGAAGGATCTCCTGCCCGAACATTCAGTGACAATGCGGGCGCTTCACATCCTACCTGCATACTCAGTCTACAGAAAGACCTATGAGTTCCTCCGCCGGTCCCGTACGTGGAGCCGGGAGAAACTCGAGGCATATCAGATGGAGGCGCTCTCGCATCTGCTTGATCACGCCTATGAAAACGTCCCCTACTACCGTCGAGTCTTCCGGGAGCGGAGACTTGTCCCGGAGGACATCGCGAGCCCGGCAGACCTCGAACTTCTTCCCTTCCTGACAAAGGAGATTGTCCAGGCCAACCTCCCCGACCTGAAGGCCAGGAATTACCCGGAGTCGGCATTCGAGTACGTCACCACCGGGGGGTCCACCGGCATCCCGGTCGGGTTCTACTACGAGAAAGGAGCCTCTCGGGCCCGGGAGTGGGCCTTCATGAAGACCCAGTGGGATCGTGTCGGCTACCGGTTTCGCGACCGCTGCGTCATCCTTCGGGGCCATGCGGTGGAGACGGCCTCAAACGGCACCTACTGGAAGAAAGCGCTCTTTGGCCGGTGGCTGCTGATGTCCTCCCATCACATGACCGAAGAGACCCTCCCGGCCTACATCGACCGGATCCGGAGGTTCCGGCCCCGGTTCATCCAGGCTTACCCCTCAGCGGCCGTGATCCTCGCTCGATACATGGTGGAGCATGACGTCCCGCGGTTTCCAACCGTCAAGGCAATCCTCTGCGGGTCCGAGAACCTCTACCCCTGGCAGCGGGACCTGCTCACCAAGGCCTTCGGGTGCCGGGTATTCTCCTGGTACGGGAACTCCGAGCAGACGGTGCTTGCCGGGGAGTGCGAGGAGAGCACGCACTACCACATCTTCCCCGAGTACAGCATCGTTGAACTGATCGGGAGAGACGGCAGGCCCATAACGACCCCGGGGGTGATGGGTGAGGTGGTCACAACGGGCCTCACCAACTACATCTGCCCTCTCATCCGGTACCGGACGATGGATGCCGCAGTCCTCGGAGACGGTTCGTGTTCCTGTGGCCGTGCCTATCCGCTGCTCGAGAAAGTGGAGGGGAGGCTCCAGGAGTTCATCGTAACCAAGGACCACCGGCTCATACCGATGACGTCGGTGGACATGCACTCGGGCGTCTTTGACAACGTTGCGCAGTTCCAGTTCTACCAGGAGAAGGTCGGGGAGGTTCTGATGCGGATCGTGAAAAGACCGGGGTATACCGGACGCGACACGGAGCAGATACTCCGCGAACTCGAAGAGAAGTTTGAAGGCGACGTAGATGTGACTATCCGCTTTGTCGGAAAAATTCCCCGCACGCGGCGCGGGAAATACCAGTTTCTGATACAGAAACTGCCGCTGGATCGATGGGGCTACCATGAATGTGAGATGGTATAAAAAACGAGATCTGACTGTCAGGTGTTGGTGATACCTGGGTACGGGCGGCAGACAACAGATACCCGTTTGGGGAGATCGCGCCGGTCTACATGAAGATGGACCACGAGAGTGGCCAGTATCGGATACGCCGCAAGGGTCTCCTCCCTCTTCTGGAGATGGGTGTCCGTTTCTTCAGGCCGTTCTGCCTGAAGTTCTATGCTGGTCTGATCCGACTGGCGTTTGGCCCGGAAGAGGCCAAACGAAGGCGCATGCCTGGAAGCGACGCCGAGATCTGATTAGGTACCCGGGGCCAAACCCGGCCCCGGGATAATTTTTCCCTTATCCTCAAATCTCGTGGAATTTCAGCCCTCTTTCCCCAAAAACCCTTCAAGATCCCGGGATCGAGACCACAAAACTATCATTACAATTGATGACAATTATAGTAAGAGGAGTGTAAACGCTTTGTCAACGATTCCTAAGGAGGAGTATCTCTATAAGTGCACGTCGGCCTGTGCGGGGTGCAGCTCTTCCCTCTGTCTGCGCTACGTGCTCAAAGCGGCCGGCCCCGATACCGTTCTCGTCGTGCCGGCCTGCTGCACCAGCGTCATCCAGGGGATCTACCCCGGCACAGCGATGAGCGTGCCGGTATACAATATAGCCTTCGCAGCGGCCGCTGCCTGCGCCTCAGGTCTCAGCAACGCGCTTAGGGCGCGCGGGAAGGATACCAACGTCATCGTCTATGCAGGGGACGGTGGAACGGTTGATATCGGGATACAGGCGCTCTCGGGCGCTTTTGAGCGTGGGACCGATTTCCTCTACATCTGCTACGACAACGAGGCCTACGGCAACACCGGGATGCAGCGGTCGGGCGCAACGCCGCTCGGGGCGCGCACCACGACAACCCCCGGCGGCAAGCCGACGGCGAAGAAGGACCTCGACCGGATCGTCGAGGCGCATAACCCGCCCTACATGGCGACCGCCTGCAGTGCGTATCCCCTTGATCTCTACAAGAAGGTGAAGAAGGCGCTCTCGATCCCGGGGCCCAAGTTCATCCATATCCTTGCGCCGTGCCCGCCGGGGTGGCGCTACCCGACGGAGAAGACGATTGAGATGGGCAAACTCGCGGTGAAGACTGGGACCTGGATCCTGTATGAGCGCGAGTACGGGAAACTCTCGATCAGCGGCCCGTCGAAGGCGGCAATGAAGAAGCCCGCGCCGCTCGAGGAATACATCAAGGGTCAGGGCAGGTTCAAGAACTTAAAACCGGAGATCCTCGACCTGATGCGACAGCAGGTGGAGCAGAACATCCAGCGGTTCGCCCGCGAGGAGGAAGGCCAATGCTAACGATTGCAACCGGCAACAAGGCGATCGCCGACGCGGTGAAGGCCGCGAAACCCGGCGTCATCGCCGCATACCCGATCACCCCCCAGACCGAGATCGTGGAGCAGATCGCCGAGTACGTGACTTCCGGCGAGCTTGAGAGCCGGTACATCCCGGTGGAGAGCGAGCACTCGGCGATGGCCGCCTGCATCGGAGCGAGCGCAGGCGGGGTCCGGACCTTCACGGCGACGAGTTCCCACGGCCTCCTCTACATGCACGAGATGATCCACTGGGCGGCGGGCGCGCGCCTCCCGATCGTGATGGCGAACGTCAACCGCGCTCTCGGACCCGGGTGGAACACCTGGGCGGAGCACACCGACGCCTTCTCCCAGCGCGACACGGGCTGGCTGCAGGTCTTTGTGGGCACGGTCCAGGAGGCCTACGACGCCACCCTGATGGCGTTTAGGATCGCCGAGGACGAGCGGGTCCTCCTTCCGGTGATGGTCAACCTCGACGGGTTTTCGCTCAGCCACATCACCCAGTCGCTTGAGACCGTCGACCCCGGCGACTTCATCCCACCCTACCACCTCCCGCACGCCATCGACCCGGAGAACCCCTGCGTCTACGGCCCGATGACCGGACCGGACGAATACTACAAGTTCCGCTGGGATATCGAGCGCTCGATGCGCGACGCACGGGGCGTAATCGAGGAGGTCGAGCGCGAGTTTGCAGAGCGGTTCGGCCGGTCCTACGGCCCCACCGAGGACTACCGGTGCGAGGACGCCGATGTCGTCGTCGTCGCGATGGGAACGCTCGGCAAAGAGGCTGAAGTCGCGGTCGACCGCCTCCGCGACGAGGGAATAAAGGCCGGGTCGATGCGCTTGCGCTGGTTCAGGCCCTTCCCGGACCTCGATCTCGCCGGCCGGGAGGTCGTCGTGATCGACCGCGACTACTCCTTCGGGTTTGGAGGTGTTGTGGCGCACTCCATCAAGTCAAAGACCGGCGTCGAACCCTACAACGTCATCGCCGGGCTCGGCGGCCAGGAGGTCACCTACAACGATATCGCCGACTTCGTCCGCAACCGGCGTCCCGGCGAGGAGATGTGGTTTGGGGTGAGCGAGCATGTATGAGATACGGATTCACTCCCGGGGCGGGCAGGGCGGCGTCACCGCCGCAAAGCTCATAGCTCTAGCGGCATTCAGGGACGGCAAGCATGCAACGGCCTGCCCGTTCTACGGGGCGGAGAGGCGCGGGGCGCCGGTCGTCTCGTTCGTCCGGATCGACGATGAGCCGATCAAGATCTACAGCCAGATCCACGAGCCCGATCTCGTGATCGTGCTTGATACGAGCATCATGGACGTGGTGGACGTCCTCCAGGGCCTAAAGCCCAACGGGGAAGTCCTCTTAAACAGCCCTCACCCGATTGCCGGGTGCAACGGGACCTGCCACCACGTCGACCTGACCGGGATCGCGCTTGCCGAGAACCTGGTGGTTGCCGGAAGCCCCATCCTGAATACCCCGGTCCTCGGGGCGCTTGCAAAGATGGGCATCGTCACCCTACCGTCGGCACGGACGGCGATCCGGGAGATGTTTTCCGACGAGCGGAACGTGAAGGCTGCTGAGGCGGCATACGAGGAGTTGAAGGCATGAGAGAGAGACTTGCGCTCAGCAGGCCCAAAGAGGCCTCATCGGGAAAGACCGGGTCCTGGCGGACGTTCCGGCCCGTGGTCGATAAGGAGACGTGCAACGCCTGCGGGCTCTGCGCCCAGTACTGCCCCGACGGGGTCATCGACGAAGAACTCGAGATCGACCTCGATTACTGCAAGGGGTGCGGCATCTGCTCAAACGAGTGCCCGAAAGGGGCCATCAAGATGGTCCGCGAGGAGCGTTGACGTCCTCGATGGGAGAGGTCGCCGTATACTCGAGATTGAACCGGTAAAAGTGCATATCGCAGTTGCGGCACCGGGTCGTGAAGTGGTTGCACCCGATGACAAGGCCGTGCGACCCCTCGACCCCACATTTTTTGCATCGGCCGTCGGCCTCGATCGTCCATACGTCGTAGCACCCGATCGGTGTGCAGACTCCGGGCCCCCTGCTGTTCTCAAACCGCGGGACGAAGATCCGGGTCGCGGCACAGGCAGAGCAGATCACCTGCGCCTGCGCTGATACCGCCTTTACGATCTGGTCGGCCTCTTTGCCGCAGTGGTAGCAGCGGGTCCGGTGCACGAAGGTTGGGTAGAACCTGAGTGTGAGCACCGCAAGGTGCGATTCCGGGTGAAGATGAACCGCTCGGTCATGCATGAGACCTTAGCGCCCTCACGATAAAACCTCCGTGGAAGTGGGGCCTTCGCTCTGCATGACCCGGTTGCCCGCAATCAGCCGCACCTGCGTGGTGCCGAACTGGAGGTAAACGTTATATAGCACACCCGCACTCCTGTTGCCGTCTAGGAGGTTATTGAGATGGCTGCATTGAGAGTCGCACCCTATGTCTGTGCCTACTCGGATGAGAACGAAGAGAACCTTCACATCGAGATCGAACTCCCCGGCGTCGACAAGAAGGATATCACCTTCAAGATGCAGGAGACGAGTTTCTCCATCGACGCACCCCGCGGCGACGTCCGCTACGTCGGGACCTACGCGATCGGCTGCCCCGTCGATCCCAATCGGGCGAAAGCAACATTTAAAAATGGTCTTTTGACTGTAGACGTCCCCTACGTCCGGCCGACCGCGGAGGAGACGAAAGAGATCCCAATCGCAGAGTGAGGAGGACCGCGGCCCGGATACCCGCCCTTTTTCACCCGGGCCGCCGTCAGGCGCTCTTGATCCCGGCGGTGGATGGGCGAACGGGCCCGCTCCGAAAAGCTCCCCTTCCGCCGGGATGAGTCACCTTTATTAGCCTGCATCCGCACGAGAGACATATGAACCCGGCACGCGGAGATGACCCGAAAGCACCGGTGCGAGAGATACCACCGCCGAACCGGCTTATCCACGAGAAGAGTCCGTACCTGCTCCAGCACGCTCATAACCCCGTCGACTGGTATCCCTGGGGAGAAGAAGCATTCCGGCGGGCGAAAGAGGAAGGCAAACCGATCCTTCTCTCGATCGGCTACTCGACCTGCCACTGGTGCCACGTCATGGAGAAGGAGTCGTTTGCAGACCCGCAGGTCGCAAAACTCCTAAACGACGTCTTCGTCTGCATCAAGGTGGATCGCGAAGAGCGGCCGGATATCGACCAGATCTACATGACGGCCGCTCACGTGCTGACCGGGGCCGGGGGCTGGCCGCTCACGATCATTATGACACCTGACAAAAAGCCCTTCTTTGCCGCAAGTTACATCCCGAAAGAGAGCCGGTACGGGATGACCGGGCTCCTGGACCTCATCCCCCGGATCAGCAAGATCTGGCAGAGCCAGCGCCAGGACCTCGAGAGCGCCGGCGACCAGGTGATCGAGGCGCTGCGAAACGCTGCCCGCAACCCTCCAGGCTCAAGCGAGCTCTCCGAATCGACCCTCGACGAGGCCTACCAGACATTCTACCGGGTCTTTGACGGGGAGAACGGCGGGTTTGGCGACGCACCCAAGTTCCCGACCCCGCACAACCTCATCTTCCTGCTCCGCCACGGTTACCGGACCGGGAAGGCGCCGGCATACCAGATGGTCGAAAAGACCCTGCATGCGATGCGGCAGGGCGGGATCTTCGACCAGATCGGCTACGGGTTCCACCGCTACTCGACGGATGCGGAGTGGTTCGTCCCGCACTTTGAGAAGATGCTCTACGACCAGGCGCTCCTTGCCATGGCGTATACCGAGGCATACCTCGCGACCGGGAGGGAGGAGTTTGCCCGAACCGCCCGCGAGACGATCGCCTACGTCCTGCGGGATATGACCGATCCCGCCGGCGGATTCTACTCGGCCGAGGACGCCGACAGCGAGGGCAAGGAAGGGAAGTTCTACCTCTGGACGAAGGAGGAGATCCTCTCGGTTCTCGGGGAGGAGGACGGGGAGCGGTTCTCCCGGATCTTTGGGGTCGTGGAGCCGGGAAACTACATCGAGCAGCCCGGCGGAAAGAGGACCGGCAGGAACATACTCCGTCTCCGCCGCCCGCTGGTCTCCTGGGCCCACGAGTTCTCGACGACCGAAGAGGACCTCGCGTGGTTCGTGGAGGGCGCCCGGCAGAGGCTCTTTGCGGCCCGGGAGAGGCGGGTCCGCCCGGCAAGGGACGATAAGATCCTGACCGACTGGAACGCCCTGATGATCGCCGCGCTCGCAAAAGCCGCCCGGACCTTCGACGACCCAGGTTACCTTGAGGCGGCAGAGAAGGCGACCGCGTTCATCCTCGAAAACCTCCGCAGGCAGGACGGGCGGCTCCTCCACCGCTACCGGGACGGGGAGGCGGGGCTCGCTGCGACCCTCGACGACTATGCGTTCATGGTCTGGGCGCTCATCGAACTCTACGAGGCCACCTTCTCCCCCGGCTACCTTGTGACCGCCACAGAACTCGCCCGGGATATGGTCGCCCATTACTGGGACTGTGAGAACGGCGGGTTCTACTTCACCCCGGACGACCTCGATATTCCCGTCCGGCAGAAACCGGTCTCCAACGGGGCGATCCCCTCCGGGAATGGCGTGGCGATGCTGAGCCTCTTTGCCCTCGGGCGGATAACGGCAGACCTCGAGTTCGAGAGGATGGCCGACCGGATGAGGGTTGTCTTTTCAGATGCCGTTCTCAAGGCTCCGGCCGCTCACGCCCAGTTCCTCACGGGCCTGGAGTTCATGCTGGGGCCGAACCATGAGGTGATCGTCACCGGGGTTACGGGCGCAGAGGATACGACCGCGATGCTCCGGGCCATCCGATCGCACTACAACCCCGACGCCCTCATAATCTTCCGCCCCGCCGAGGAGGAGAACCCGGAGATCACCAGGATTGCCGGGTACACCCGGGACATCGTGATGGTCGGGGAGAAGGCGACGGCATACGTCTGCACGAACTACGCCTGCGACATCCCGACGACCGATGTCGAGGAGATGCTGCGGCTCATGGGCTCAAAAGAGAGGCCGCCCGAGCCGATCGTCTGATGCGGAGTCTTGCGTATGATGAAAAACGGGCTCGATATGGAGCGGGCAAACGCCCTCGTGGAGCGGATAACAAGGGATCCTGCAGCGGGCGAGAGGACCCTCTCCGCCCTCACAACCTGGAACGGGGGTGCGCACACGCCGACGATCGTCCGGGACTTCGCCGTCCCGGCCGACGAGCCGGCGATGCTCGGCGGGAGCAACCGGGGCCCAAGCCCGACGGAACTGGTGCTGACGGGGCTTTCGGCCTGCATCGCGGCTTCTATCGCCTACAGCGCCGCGGAGGAGGGGATCGAGGTCGACCTGATCGAGATCGATGTTGCGGGCGACCTCGACCTCGCGGGCTTTTTTGAGATCGGCAACACCCGGCCGGGCCTTGACAAGGTCCGCCTGACCGTCCGGGTGGATGCCGACGCACCGCGGGAGAAGATCGAGGACCTCGTGAACCGGGCCTACCGGCGCTCGCCGGTCGCGGCCTCGCTTGCGGAGAGGGTCCCGATCAGGGTCTGTATCGGGTGGGAGGAGACGAGGGCGGAGTGAGGGACGTCCCGCCAGAAGCATGGATCATATCCGTGCGCTTGTGAAGGGTGCGACAATCTTTGAGTTGGGCAGGATGAACGGAGGGGGATACCTCAATCCACACACCCTCGGCCCGGACCTGCCCGTGGTCCGGCGATTTCAACTCACGCACCCGTGAAGGGTGCGACCCGGAGGATTTGCAACCCTATGTAAAGGCGTATAAGATTTCAATCCACGCACCCGTGAAGGGTGCGACCCAACTGTCATTTCGGATCAGACCCCGAAGCAGATTTCAATCCACGCACCCGTGAAGGGTGCGACGGGTGCCGGGAGAAGGGATAGAAGAGGGCCCCGGGATTTCAATCCACGCACCCGTGAAGGGTGCGACCAACAGGCGTATACCTCCCTGCCGGCGGTCACCGATTTCAATCCACGCACCCGTGAAGGGTGCGACGGTTCAGGAGCTCTACCTTGTCTTCGGCGTAGGCATTTCAATCCACGCACCCGTGAAGGGTGCGACTGCTGCAATTTGTGGTTTCATTAGTGAGGATGAAATTTCAATCCACGCACCCGTGAAGGGTGCGACTTCAGTTCATTGATGGGAATACTTGCTGTAAAAAATTTCAATCCACGCACCCGTGAAGGGTGCGACGTTAAAATGGAGATATACGAAAGAAAACTAACAACTATTTCAATCCACGCACCCGTGAAGGGTGCGACTGCCGGGTCTCGTAGATCATCGCCTGGAGGGTGATTTCAATCCACGCACCCGTGAAGGGTGCGACATATGTCTGGGCGCTCTAAGCACTTAAATGTTGAAATTTCAATCCACGCACCCGTGAAGGGTGCGACGTGCCGAGGGGGTCGACCTTCATCTCCTGCGCGAGATTTCAATCCACGCACCCGTGAAGGGTGCGACGCCCCGCGAGCATCGATTCCAACCCCGCGAGGGAATTTCAATCCACGCACCCGTGAAGGGTGCGACAGGACGACGTTCACCTCGTCGAGCGGGGCGAAGTAATTTCAATCCACGCACCCGTGAAGGGTGCGACTTCGCGGACAGGGAGAGGTCCGCCTTGCACCCGATATTTCAATCCACGCACCCGTGAAGGGTGCGACGAGATGTGACGGCGGAGATGCAGTGGCGGCAGCTCCAATTTCAATCCACGCACCCGTGAAGGGTGCGACGTTTTCCGATCAGGTGGGACACGCTCTCGACGTAATTTCAATCCACGCACCCGTGAAGGGTGCGACTGGTCAGCCGTGGCCGGTTGTTGTCCGCGGATGTATTTCAATCCACGCACCCGTGAAGGGTGCGACCTCCCCGACCGAAGAG
>Ga0134094_1000082_pt1 | contig 136591 bp, 109 predicted proteins | sample 5_1taG_FD_94458 | JGI IMG/M metagenome (GOLD analysis project Ga0134094, IMG submission 94458) | Switchgrass degrading microbial communities from high solid loading bioreactors in New Hampshire, USA - 5_19_20_110_A1 metaG | ecosystem: Engineered > Bioreactor > Semi-continuous > Anaerobic >... | reverse complement strand
TCGGGGCTATCGACTGGCTGCTCTTCGAAATCAAGCACTTGCTGCAAAAAGAGCGGCAGCTGCCAGAAGCCAGGGCCAAGAGGTTACCGCCAGATCGGCGACAAATCACTCAGGCTGACGCCAGGCAGTCATCGGAGGAGAAACTCTAGCCCGGCGGCTATGCTCCTGCTGAAGTCTTCGGGCACTTCGTGCCCGAGACCCGGCCGCACCTCGAGCTGCGCAGCTACTCCCATAGACCTCAGGAGTTCACAGAACTCGACAGCGCGACGAAAAACGTAGTCCTGGTCTCCGACAACCAGGTACACCCGCAAGTCGCGGGATGTGGAACTCGCGACGGTTTTCCGCACCTCATCCAGGTCTCGAGGAGCACACGCTATCCCAAAGACACCTGTCACGGGGAGAAGACCATTGAGACCGATTCGGATGGCAGTCGAACCGCCCTGTGAAAAGCCTGCGATGATCACGCGGTCAGAGTCAATTTCACATTCTCGAGCTATGGCTTCGTAGTGCCCGCAGATCTCTTCTACTGCACGGTCCTGATCTCGCCAGCCAAAACACCCGGGAGAGACGATCTGTGACGACTGAGCAACAGCAACCAGCCAGCCTTCGGTCGCAATAGACCTCCAATGCTCCACGAACTCCCCGGCGGAGCCTCCCATGCCGTGGAGAGCTAAGAGCAACGGCCAGGGCGGATCACTCTCGGGCTTCAGCAAGATGAGTTCCGGCCTCGCGCTTCGCTGGGCTTCGGCGTGCCTATCCCGACAGGTCGCCACAAGTCTCGTAAACCTGGCCTCCTCGTGAAGACTGTTCAGGTCAGGATCGCCTATGATGGTACTCTCGGACCACCAGTGGCCTCGGTCCACTGCCTCCTGCAGAAACGCAATCGCTCCATCCACGTCTCCGAGCAGGGCGGACAGGCAGCCCCGCCAGAACATGATGTCGCCGAATCGGTCAGGGTGACGGTCTGCCTCGCGCTCGAGGAGTTCGAGCGCATCGGCGTAGCGTTGCTCTGAATGGAGCCGAAAGACCTCAGCTCGAAGCTCTCGGAAGTGCATCACGTCCATAGCACAGTGATCCCTCCTCGGTCCGGCGTTTCCTGCTCAGTAAAGCGTTTCCTGCTCAGTCAAGCGTTGCCTCCTCGGCTGGGTATTCGCTCCCGGCTTTCAGAATCGTGCGTTCAGGGAGCTTTAGCTCACCGTTGACTCAACGGTGCCGCATGATAGGTTGAGGTCGTTCGCCGCTTGGCTGATTCACTCGTGTCACCAACCAGCCCCCAAGCAGTATCAGCAACATGAAGACGAATCCGATCAAGGGGTTCTGTGTGATCATGGGAAGCAGCCCGTAGTCTGTAGAGGCGTGTGCAATCACTACTAGCCACAGGTTGCCGCTGAGCGCATAGATGGCTCCGAAGAGCAGCCAAGAAGCCATGTTGATGGCCAGGTCGCCGAGGACGCGAGCGGATAGACTGTTGGTTTTCAACCCGATAGCCAGATACCCTGGAAAATGCCACAGTGCGAACAAGACAGCGACCGCCGGCACAATGGCCCAGCGCCCACGAGTTCTTGCTCCTGTCAGCAAGGTGAAGATGACTCCGGCAAACACAAGCTCCTCCCCGAACGCGGTCAATATCCAGTTGTTGAACAGTGCTGCCGCGCTGTAGCTCTGCCGGAACACGCGGACATCTCCTCCAAATGCGTTGGCCGCCAGGCCTCCAAGCGCCAAGAGCACGTGAACAGCTGCAGCTACGATCACCGCCTGCAGAAGCTGATCACCGCCGAGTCCGATCTGCCCGGGCCTGAGGTTAAGCCGGACAGCAGCTGCCACACCGAGCATGAGGGTCAGACCGCAAGCGAGGTTTACCGTTACATCGCTGTACCCGGCGATCCTGTAGAGTGCGAACCAGATGAATACCTGAAGCGCCAGGGCTATCAGATACACGATCATGGCGGCTTCGGTCTTAGCACGCCTGTGCTCTGATCGAATGAACATGGAAGCTCTCCTCCCGCATAAAGTCATGGCCTGGTAAGGACGAACAAAACAGACCGATGGACTTCGGGCTTTGTTGTCATTGCCTCTGTCTTGCCGCTCTGCACTGGCCGAAGCCGAGGACTGGCACGGGTTGAGGTCGGTGACTAGCCTCTTCCAGAGCCGAGGACTAGATCAGGCATATCGTCGCCAGACGAGTTCGAGGTCATAGCACTCATTTCCTTCCGGAGCAGATATGGTTGCGCTCTGACGTCGTACTCTGGAGTACACGCATCGTGACGACAGACCCGCGACAGAGCGCCAGGAGGGCCGTTGCAGCACTTCTGCACGGTGTACCCCTGGCGCCCTCTGACTCAAGTCTGTTTGTGCCTCTCAGCTCTTGTCCCCGTTTGCCTCCTCGAGTCCTGTCTAGTCATGCATGAAGAAGGAGAGGTATCCCCTACCTCTCTCCTCTGGCTGGGACAACAGCCCCTTCTCGATTCCCTTAGCCAGAGTAGCAGGTGCAAGGAGGCCCGTGTACGCAAACAGATTGACCTCCATCTCTCCCTTCAGGTGTTCAGGCACCTGACAGCTCAATCTGCCTCGGAGGACACGGTACAGAGCGACCATGATCCGCTCCACGCCTGAGCAGCCTCGCTTCAGTATCTCCGCGAGAGACCCGACTTGATCATGTAGAAAGAATGGGAATAGAAGCCTAATGCGGTCTCCGCTTTTCTCGATGTATCCTCTCTCGATTCCGACGCTCAAGCGCTCTTTCTGATCATCTGTGAGGCTATTGGTCTGCAATGCACTCGTGGCGATCAACCTGCAGAGCTCGATATCCTGATCCTTGATGTCGTCGAAAAGGCGATTATCGAGTCCGCTCCAATGAGTGCCAAACCACCATAGCCTGCCGCTCATCCTTGGCCCGCTGTATTGGCCTACTGTCTCGATGGCTGCAAGCATTGCTGGCTCCAGATCGTTCACTCTGGAGCCGGGCTGCTCGCTGCCAATCGCTATCCATCTTCCCCCATGGGGTCTGACAGGCAACATGCTGCCACTCAGGCTCTTCTCGCTCGCAAACAGCTCAAGCGATTCTATTACGAGGAACGGAACCATCACCCACATGAGCCGGCTCCATGGCAGATCGGCACCGTAGAATCCGATGCTCAGTATGTCGTTCTTGAGATCGTTCAGGGCGGCGAAGACTGCTTCGGAGTATTCAGGCGCCCTTTCGAGGACCTCATTGAGCATAGCGAGAGCTGTGTCGAATTTGGTGATGATGAAGTTGGTCCGCACCCGTTCGTCATCGATCTTGACCAGCAACTCTCCGTCGAGCAGGATCTGCACTTCCTCCTCGATGTATGGCGCGGGTATGCCCAATTCCCTTGCGATATCCACAATCGTCACAGGTTGATCGTAGGCAGCCAGGAGTATGTTCTGAGGTATCGCTCGCTTGACAAGCGAGACTGGCGAACCGTCTGACCCTGTGCGCCCGTTGATACCAACTTGAAGGCTGCCAGGGTTGAAGCTCCTCTGACCACGAGGTGTCATCTGACCATAGTCTGTCATCTTGGTCATCCCCTTCTTGAGATCTCTCCGCGCATCAAAGAGACGCCATTTGACCGTCCCAACAGGGATTTTGAGGGTGCGAGCGATTTCGTCGCAGCTGCGGCCCTCGTAGTAGTACATGATGATCGTCCGCCTCTGGCTGTTGGACAGGAATCCGATCTCGCGTCTCAGGGCATTGATCTCTTCCTCACTCAGGAGGTGGCTGTCAACCTCGTCAGCAAACGCCTCAATGCCTGTCAACCTGACCTCATAGCGGCCACTCTGCTTCTCCAGCCAGTGGCAATAGGTGTACCTGGCGACGCTCCAGACCCATGCATCGAAGTCTCTGATCTCACTCGCGCGCGTGAGACCGGTGAGGATCTCGACGATGATGTCCTGTGCAAGGTCCTCTGCTTTGGACCTATCGCCGGTCCGGTTGTAGGCGAAGCCGAGTATCCGATCCATGTAATACTGAGATAGGCGCTTGTCGAAGCGGCTAGCCATGATCCTGCCCTCCTCGGCTCTCTGAGATGCGCTTTGGCTAGGGTGTTTTCACTAGGATAGTGGGGAACGGAGCGATTCGGTTTGCAGGAATCTTGAAACCCCGTGAAGGTCTGCAGAAGTCAGGAGGCCTCCTCGGCTGGAGGCCCCCGGTCAGGTTCGGTCGGGTCAGGAAACAGGCGATTGCCCGTCGCCGTGCAGGTGTTTCACGTATATCCGCCTGCACTTGTGTTGGCGGGCGTTGAAGAACTTCCACTGAGACTGCACCTTATTGTTGAACTCCCACTCCGGGTTTGTCTCTGCCCTTTTCATCCCACGCTTGAGTGCATTCTGGGCGATCTCGTACATAAGCACGGCGTTCAGCCCTTTCCCTTGCAGTTCAGGGCGAACCGCGATGAGGTAGAGGTCCAGGCAATCGCTCTTCTTGAGCGCCCAGAGAATGTGGAGGAACCCGAACGGGAACAGCCTGCCTCGAGCTTTCTGAAGAGCTCTCGACAGCGAAGGCATCGCGACGCCGAAGGCCGCTATTCTGCCATCTCTGTCTAGCAGTGCCTTCGTAAGATCGGGACTCAAGTAGGAGAAGTACTGCTTCACGAGTGCTTTCTGTTGAGCCTCGGATAGAGGAACCGCCCCGTAGAGCTGTCCGTAGGCTTCATTGACCAATGCCATAGCCTCATCAGCGTAGGCGAGAAGGTCCTTACTGGACTTGATTTCCGCCAACCGATAGCCTCCTCCGGTCAAGACCATTTGCGCAACTTTTCCGACGCGCTCCGGAATCGGTGTGTCATTCGTCAACTCATATTCCACCATGTCGGTGTCTTTCACATATCCGAGCCTCTCGAGGTGCACCGGGTAATACGGATAGTTGTATATGGTGACCATCGTGGGGAGTTCATCGAAACCCTTGATCAGCATGCCTTCTCTATCGAGGCCACAAAAACCCATTGGGCCGTGCACGGCCTCCATGCCCTTGGACGCAGCCCATTCTTCGACTGTCCCAAGCAAGGCCGCGGAGACCTCGTAGTCGTCGATGAAGTCTATCCACCCGAAGCGGGCCCATTTCTTCCCCCATATAGACTGGAACTTGTGGTTGATTATGCCCGCAACTCTCCCTACGATGCGGCCGTTGATGGACGCCAGCCAATAGGCAGCCTCGCAGTGCTCGAAAGCGGGGTTGCGATCTGGACTCAGGGTGTTAAACTCGTCAACCAGCAGTGGGGGTACCCAGTACTTGTTGTTTCTGTAGAGCCAGAAGGGAACCTTGATGAATCTCTTGAGGCCCCGGGAGTCTTCTACTCGGGTGATCTCTACCACTAGACAGTCCTCCTGTGCTCGAGAATCGCAATCGACGGGAAGAGTCCAGTCTTTCGCGTACGAATTCGTCGAATCGGTGCTGTTCTCCTGCTATATCGTGATTTTGGCGCGTCGACGGTGTTTGCGGTCCGACCAGCTTTTGGCTGCTAGGGATACCCGATATGCGCTGTAATCATCGGCGAATACCTGATATACTCAGTAGAGAGGAAGTCCGTGAAAACTGGGCAGGAGGCCCAAGGGAGCCTTAGACATTCCAAGCGAACTACCGAGACCGCCTAGAGGAGCAGAGGTGCTGAGACTATGCAGACCGGATTGAGGCGTGAACCTGATTTCTCGCAGTTCCTAAAGGCGCTGAAGAGGGAAGGCAGGCCCTCCTATCTCCCCTTCTACGAGCACCTGGCGAGCCCGAGGTTCATCGCCAGAGCGACCAATACGCCCTATAACAGGATGCCGCCCGACTCTGAGGAGGCGCTGCGGATCTATGTGGACTTCTGGCTGCAGATGGGATACGACTGCATTCCCCTGGAGAGGCCGCTGCGCTGCCCACTGTCGAGGCCAGAAGGTCCAGCGGCAGCTACTTTGGGTAGCGAAAGCCAGGTAGTGATCAGGAATCGCGATGACTTCGAGCGGTATCCCTGGCCCGATGAGTCTGATCCCGTGGACTTCAGGGCCTTCGAACTGATAGCCAAGATGCTCCCGGACGGCGTGAAGATCGTAGGTGGAGTCTCGATGGGACCCTATGAATGGGCTTCTACCATGCTCGGCCTTGTTGGCATGTCATATCTTCTGGTCGACGATCCAGAGCTGGCGGAAATGGTGTTCGAGAAGATAGGATCCCTACACGTCGCAGCCAACAGGATCCTGGCCGGCATGGAGGGGATCGGCGCGCACCGTCAGGGCGACGACCTTGGTTTCTACTCTGCCACCTTCCTGCCGCCGGAACTGCTGCGCAAGCTGGTCTTCCCGACCTACCGGGCGATGGCGGACATAGCCCATGCCGCCGGCCGGCCGTTCATACTCCATTCCTGCGGCAATCTGGAGTTGGTGTACGAGGATCTGATTGAGTGCGGCATAGATGCCAAGCACTCGTTTGAAGACAAAATCCTGCCGGTCGCCGAGTTCAAGAGGCGCTACGGGCAGCGGATCACTCCTCTGGGAGGCCTGGACGTAGATTTCATCTGCCGCCAGTCGGAGGAGGAGATACGCGCCTACACGATCGCACTGATCGAGAGCTGCTTTGAGGACGGTTTCTGGGCTCTCGGAACCGGCAACTCCCTCACAGACTACATGCCGGTCGATAGCTACCTCACTGTTCTCAGGACGGGGATCGAAGTCTGCGGGTAGCAAGGGTTTGCGGGCAGTGCCGGCCGGGCGGGCGGCGCTTGCCGGGCGGGCGGTGCCGGCTGGGCGGAGGGTTCTGAGTATGACGGGCAGCGCTGGCCCGGCGGCGAGCGCAGGCCAGCGGGCAGCACCCGTCTGCGGAGGACCGCGCTTCACCGGCGGCGTCGAGACCGATTGCGACCGGCGGACTCCTCTGTTCGGAGCCGAAAAGGGTCCTTGGCTTCCCGGGAGGCGGCGCTATGATGTTAGGTGAAGAGGCCGACGGCCTACAACAGCGACGCTTTGCACGCGGGTTCACTTCGGGAGGCAGGCAATGCAGCGCAGCGGCCTCGAGCAGGCATGCGTGAACGCAGACAAACCGGTTGCGACCCATCTGAAGCTACTGCTGCGATATCTGAGACCTCAGACCGGCCGAGTAGCGCTTCTCTCGCTGCTGCTGGCTGCAGGAGTGGCTATGCAGCTGGTCAATCCTCAGATCGTGCGTTTCTTCATCGACACTGCCGTGTCCGGCGGCGAATCGCGATCGCTGACTCAAGCAGCTCTTCTGTTCATCGGCATAGCTCTGTCAGTGCAACTCGTCTCAGTCTTGACCACATACATAGGTGAGAACGTCGCGTGGAGCGCAACGAACGCACTCCGCAGAGATCTGACGCTTCACTGCCTGTCGCTTGATATGAGCTTCCACAAGGATCACCGCGCCGGAGAGCTGATCGAACGAATCGACGGCGACGCGTCGGCGCTTTCCAACTTCTTCACCAAGCTGGTAGTCATGGTGCTTGCCAACGCCCTTCTGATAGCAGGAATGCTGGCTCTGCTTTTTCGAGAGGATTGGCACGTGGGCGTCGCTCTGTCCGCATTCGCAGCCATGGCGGTCGCCTCGCTTCTGTGCGTCCAGTCACTGGCCGTTCCGTTCTGGGTCAAGGTGAGGGAGATCAGGGCGGAGTTCTTCGGATTCGTTGGCGAGCACGTATCAGGTGCTGCTGACATCAGCTCAAATGGCGCCGTCCCGCACGTGATGAGAAGGTTCTACGAAATACTCCGCAGTTGGTTGCCGAAGCGACTGCAGGCTGACCTCGTCGGCTATTCTATGTGGATGACTTCCTTGGCTGTATTCGCCATCGGTCATGCGATAGCTTTTGGCGTGTCAGGGTATCTCTGGTCACGAGGTGCTATCACGATCGGGACTGCATACCTGATCTTTCACTACACAAACCTCCTCCAGGGGCCCGTCCATCAGATACGCAGTCAGCTGGAGGATCTCCAGAAAGCAACTGCAAGCATAAAGCGCATGCAAGAGCTGCTGTCTCTCAGGCCGGCTATCAAGGACGGAGGCGGACCTCCCCTTTCGCCCGGACAGCTCTCTCTGCAGTTTGACTCTGTGTCATTCGCCTATGACGGCGACCAGCAGGTTCTGCACGATGTGACTGTTTCAGTGCCGGCTGGAGAAGTCGTCGGCGTGCTCGGCCGAACCGGAAGCGGCAAGACTACTCTGGCCAGGCTTCTGGCCAGGTTCTACGAGCCGTCGTCTGGTAGGATCATGCTTGGGGGAAGGGACATCAGTTCCGTTCCCATCAACAACCTTAGGCAGAGAGTCGGGATCGTCAGCCAGGACGTTCAGGTGTTCAAAGCAACTCTCAGGGAAAACGTCAGGCTGTTCGACCAATCGGTGACGGACGAACAGGTCACCGACGCCTTGGATACTGTCGGCCTCGGCGAATGGCTGCGTTCGCTTCCAATGGGACTGGATACAGTCATGGAGCGAGACGGATCGGGACTGTCGGCAGGTGAAGCGCAGTTGCTGGCGCTGTCCAGAGTGTTTCTGCGAGACCCGGGGCTCGTCGTTCTCGATGAAGCATCGTCGAGGATCGACCCGGCCACTGAGCGGCTCCTCCAGAAGGCGATCGACAGGCTCATGTCAGGACGGACTGGGTTCATCATAGCCCACCGCTTCAGCACTCTGGACAGAGCTGATTGGATTCTCATCTTGGAGGACGGACGGGTCTGTGAATTCGGCCGCAGGGAGTCTCTAGCAGGAGATCCCCGCTCTCGCTACAGCCGTCTACTCAGGGCCGGCATAGAGGAGGTGCTGAGGTGAGACCGTACGCGCTGATGTGGCGGATGGTGCTCTATAGGCCGTGGCTGTATGTGGCAAATTTGATCGCATGGACTCTGATCCACGTATTCCCGGTTGTTCCAGGGCTTCTGATCAAAGAGTTCTTTGACACGCTTGCAGGCACCTCTGAGCTCGGAGTCGGTGTATCAGGACTCGCGGCCCTCGTGATCGCAGTTGCGGTCGCGCGCATCGCAAACGTCTACGTCGGCGCAAGGTTGGACAACCTCCACAGGTTCACCATGAGCGCCCTGCTTCGCAGAAACATGATGGAAGACCTGCTCCGCCACCCTGCTTTAGGTTCAGCCGCCAGGTCTCAGGGTGAAGTGGTGAACTGCTTTCAAGATGACGCTGCTCAGGCCGAAAACGCTATCTCGTGGGCACTGGACGTTGTCGGCTCGGCGATCTTCGCAGGAATCGCCACCTACATCCTTGTGAGCCTGAATGCCAGGATCACTCTATTCGTTTTCGCCCCTCTGGTAATCATCGGCGCTGTAGCCAACGGTACGACTTCGCGCCTTCAGAAGTACAGGCGCGAGCATCGGGAGGCCACCTCGCGATTCACAGAAGCCCTTGGGGAGGTTATGTCTGCTGTGCAGGCAGTTCAAGTGGCCGGTGCTGAGCGGCACGCAGCGGCGCACCTCGACGCTCTCGGGGAGAGGCGCAGGAGAGCGGCGATCAAGGACCGGATTCTCGATCAGATGCTAGACGCCATCTTCGACAACACGATGCAGATGGGACTGGGGCTGGTTCTGTTGCTCGCAGCACAATCGATGCGGACAGGAGAGTTCTCGGTGGGCGACTTCGCCCTGTTCACTTACTATCTCGCATACGTTACTGAATTCGCTGCCCTTGTAGGCCACTCGATAGCCCACTATCGGCGCACAAGCGTTTCATTCAGAAGGATGGCAGACCTCCTTTCCGGGCGCAATCCGGAAACACTGGTAGAACACAACCCCCTATACCTGAGTGGCCCCCTCGACTCCGTGCTGGTCCGCTCCGACTGCACGGAGACACGCCCGCCTGGGGACAGGCTATGCTCACTCAGGGTTGAAGGGCTGACATGTCGCTACCCCGACACCGGTCGCGGCATTGAGGACGTGTGCTTCGAACTTGAGCGTGGCAGCTTCGTGGCGGTCGTCGGGCGCATAGGCTCAGGCAAGTCGACTCTTCTCAATACGATCCTGGGTCTGGCTCCGAAGGACTCGGGCGCGATCTACTGGAACGGCGTTGAGGTGCTGGATCCTTCCTCGTTCCTGGTGCCGCCTCGAGCCGCCTATACTCCTCAGGTCCCGCACCTCTTCAGCGGCACGCTGAGAGACAATATTCTTCTTGGACTCGACGAAACCGACGAGGTCATCGACTGGGCTGTTTGCACAGCGGTGCTCGATAGGGATATCGAGGCACTCCCGAACGGCCTAGACACGATCATCGGCACTAGGGGAGTAAAGCTATCCGGCGGCCAGCAACAGCGCGTCGCAGTCGCCAGGATGCTGATACGCAGGCCTGATCTGCTCATACTCGACGATGTCTCGAGCGCTTTGGATGTAGAAACCGAGAAGCTGCTGTGGGACCGCATATACGGGCTGGGCGCGTCGGGAACGGCCGAGACGCCTGAAGCTGGCAGTCGGCGCCCACCCAGGCGGCCTCTATGGACTCCCACGTGTCTGGTGGTTACGAATCGCAGAGCGGCGGTGCTCAGGGCCGACCATGTAATCGTGATGAAAGAGGGCAGAGTAATCGCTCAGGGCAACCCACGTGCATTGCTGAATACCTGCAGCGAACTGACATCGATACTCGCCGAGCCGCTTTCAAAGCCTCTTGCCGAACCAAATCCGCCTTCCTGAGACCCAGTAAAGCCGGGGAATCAGCGACCTCCCTATTTCCGCCAGAAGGCGGGAGTAAACAGGAGTACGACTGCAAGAAGCTCTAGTCGCCCGGCCACCATCAGCCCACTCAGGATCCACTTGACTGCGCCACTCATCTCTGCGTAGTTCAGTGCGGGGCCCACGGAGCCTAGACCTGGACCGACGTTTCCGATGCAGGCCGCAGAGGCAGACAGAGACGTGACAAGATCTTCACCGTCAGCCATTACCACAAAAGCGCCGAAGCAGAAGAGAGCCATGTAGATGAAGAAAAAAGTCAAGACATCGCTGACAACCGAATCCTCAACGACACTGTCGCCCACCCTCGTCCGCATTACTAGACGGGGCCTCACAGTCTGCTGAAGGTGTCTCCGCACATGCCCCAGAAGCAGCATGATCCTGCCCACCTTTATGGCACCGCCCGTGGAGCCGGTACACGCTCCGACGAACATCAGCAGAAGCAGGACTCCTTTCGCAAGGGCTGGCCAAGCATCGAAGTCGGTGCTCGAATAACCGGTCGTGGTGTTGATGGAGACTACCTGGAACACCGACCTTCTGATCGCAGAACCGAGCGGCATGTCAAGGGAAGAAACGAGCGAAATGGTGACGACGAGACTTGCCACTGCAAGTATGAAAAGATACAACCGAGCTTCAGCGTTCGCCAGGATCGCGCGTATACCCTTTCTCTGAACAATCTGCCAGTACAACGCGAAATTCAGTCCTGCCAGCACCATGAATACAACGATTATGATCTCAACCGCAGGACTGTCAAATGCCTCGATGCTCAGATTCCTAGACGAGAAGCCTCCCGTCGCCACCGTTCCAAATGTGTGGACCAGGCTGTCGAAGAATGATAGCCCCGCTATCCTAAGCGCAACCATCTGTGTAAGAGACAGAGCAGCGTAGATGATCCAGAGAGTCAAGGCGGTCTGTCTCAGCCTGGGGAGGATACGCTCATGGGCAAACCCAGGCACCTCGGCACGATACAGCGACATACCAGTGTTGAGTATCGAGAATACGGCAAGGGAGAGAACGATTATCCCCATCCCGCCTAGCCAGTGAGTCAGGCTGCGCCAGAACAGCAGGCCTCGAGGCAGACCTTCGATATTCGAGAGGACGGTTGCACCCGTAGTTGTGAACCCTGAGGCAGACTCGAAGAAGGCGTCTGTGTACGATACAAAGGCCCCCGAGAGATAGAAAGGCAATGCTCCTAGAGAAGCTGCCACGAGCCAACCGAGACCGACGATAGCAAACCCGTCTTTCCTGCTAAACCGGCCCTTCGGTTTCACCAGGAGCAGTCCTGCTCCCACTGCGCACGACACTGCAGACGAGTAAATCAGGGGCATCAGGTCGGCTGATCCATCGATCGCCGCCCAGATTGCAGCAGTCGACATGGACAGTCCGACCAGGAGGGCTATCCCCCCAAGAGAATAAGCGATGAGCCTAGGATGCATAGGAACTCTCCCGCCCAGCACCTTGTGACCTGAACAGGTTTTCCGCATGCCCGGCAACTGAGTGCAATGCAAATACGACCACGTGATCGCCCGAAGAGATCTTGGTATCTCCGCGGGGCACTATGATGGTCACACCGCGGATCACAGAGCCGATTATTACTCCCTTTGGTATGTTCAGATCCTTGAGCAATCCCTTGGTGATCGGCGAGTCTTTTTCTGCCACCAACTCCATTATCTCAGCGTCTCCGGAATTGAGGAGGTTCACTGAAACAACGCTACTGCTCCTAAGCAGCTTCAGCACAGTGTTTGCCACAAGGAGCCGCGGTGTAATCGTGGCGTGCACGCCTACAGCTTCAGCTAGCGAGATGTAGTCCTCCCGGCTGATCTCACAGATCATCTGACTGACACCCAGGCGCTTCGCAGCCGTACAGCTCACGAGGTTCGAATTGTCTGAACCTGTTACCGCGACAAATATGTCGCCGACGCCCACGCCCTCCTCTTCAAGCAGGTCCATCTTCGCAGGATCTGCGCACATGACCTGACAGCTATCGAACTTAGCCGCCAGCGCCTTGCATATCTCAGGATTTGGCTCTATCACCACTACCTGAGGGATGGTGTGCCGAGTGTGGAGGATCTCGACCAGAGACTGAGCAATAAGGCCGCCCCCTGCAATCACAATCCTGTCGAAGACACGCTTCTTCAGACTTGTCAGCCCATTTAGACTGTCGAATCCGGACGTCTTCCCTAGGACAAACATGCGGTCATCAGGGAGTACCAGCGTATCTCCATCCGGAATGAGCGTCTTTCCGTCCCTAATGATACACACGACGGTGAATCTATCGAGCCCCATGTCACGGATGCGTTTCCCTGCGACTCTGAAACTCTCGCTTACCTTGATGCCTATCAGACTCAGCCGGCCGTCGGCAAAGTACTCGATATCGGTGGCCATGGGGACTTCGATGAGCCTGAAGATCTCCTGGGCAGCGAGATCCTCCGGGTTAACCATGACGTCGATCCCAAAACGCGTATAGGAAAGCCCGAAAGGCTGAGAGGACGTGTATTCTCGATTCCTCACCCTTGCGACGGTCGTTCTGACGCCGCATTGCTTTGCTGTCATGCAGGCAATCATGTTCAGCTCGTCGTTGTCTGTGACAGCTATGACCATATCAGCCTCATCCACGCCGACTTGCTCCAGCACCCTTGCGCTGGCGCCGTTGCCGACGACACCCATGGCGTCCAGGTTATCGAATACCGACTGCAACGCTACAGGGTCTTTGTCCACGACTACTATGTCATGGCCTTCACTGGACAGCACCCTGGAGATGTTGAAGCCGACCTTCCCTGCGCCAACCACAATGATCTTCATGTCTTTGACACTCTCCACGGTTCGTGCAGTGCGCTTGTGGCCGCGTGATTTATAATCGAATTATACCACAACGTGAGGCGTCCTGGTTGAAAATGGAGCCAACTGCGTGATTAGGACTACTCCGAGGTCGGTGCAAATCATTGACACGTTCTTGGGCGCATGTTAGCATATATTAGGAAACAAGACACGTGTAGTTCTACTGGTACCTGCTGGCAAGTCCGAGTCTCGCTGTCTTACTTCGCCCCTGACCTAACCGGTTAGGCTGTGGTGTATGCGGCACATACAGATAAGGCGACTAAAAGACGAGATGAAGGGAGTGGGATATGGGTAGCAGAGGACAGGATAGGCGGACTTCTTATTGGTAGCATTACACAGACGGCAAGCGCATCTCGCAAGAAATCCATCCAACATAGCACATCAAGATTACACCTGCCTATCTCGTGGATGCGAGGTCAGTGTTGTCACCTGATTGTATGGGACCAAGCTGTAAGTTGACTAACAAGCGGTTGTTGTACAAACGACGGATTCAGATTCTCCGAGAACTTAACGAGTCTTGGAACTGTTAAGGAGGAGTAAGAATGAAGTGCGTGAGAACCGTATTGTTACTCGTTCTGGTCGCTGCTTGTCTAGTATGCTCAGGCTCGGCATTTGCTGCTGATCCCCCTCGCAACGAGACGCTGGTCGCAGATATTCTGACAGGCAGGGTGAGCAACCCGGGCAACTTCAACTTCTGGGCCACCTGGGTAGGGAATGACAAGGGACTCCAGCAGCTAGTGATTGATCCCCTGTGGATGGCAGACTACGTGACTGGACAAATGGACAATGTACTGGCGAAGTCGGGTCCCATCTACAACGATGACTTCACCCGCCTTACTGTTCACTTGCGTGAAGGGATCTACTGGAATGATGGGGTTGCGTTTACAGCTGACGACGTAGTCTACACTGTGGAACTCGCCATGGCGACTCCGGGATTTGGCTACAATACACAGTTCAACCAGAATATCGAGCGAGTGTACAAGACAGACGACTACACAGTGGTGTTTGAACTCAAAGCCCCAAACTCCCGGTTCCACTACAACTTCCTAGATCGTTGGGGCGGATGCCGTATTCTGCCCAAGCACATCTTCGAGAAAGCTGAGGATCCACTGAGTTTTCAGTTCAATCCGCCTGTTGGAACAGGGCCGTATAAGCTAGTAGAGTACGACGTGGGCGGATACTGGTTCCTGTATGAGCGAAGAGAGGACTGGGATAGAACGGCCACTGGAATGCTCCATGGAATGCCGGCTCCCAAGTACGTGAAGTTCATGTACTATGGCGACGCCTCGAAGAAGGCCATGGCACAGATCAGCCATGAGCTCGACATGGCGGACCTCACCCCTGAATCCCTAGACGTTGTGCTGAGCAGGAACCCACATGCACGCGGTTACTATGACGGCTTCCCATATGCTGAGCTGTTGCATCCCTGTGTAACCGGTGCGGCCTTCAACACCCTCGTTCCACCTTTCGACAACAAGGAAGTGCGCTGGGCTCTGAATCTGGCGTTGGATGCCAAGGAGTTGGCAATGACCGCGTATAATGGCGCGGCAGCCTTCTCGGTAGCTTACATCCCGGCTCTACTACCCTACTATGAGACCTACTACGAGAGACTGGAGCCATGGCTGCTGGACTACACCATTGAGATCGATGGAGTGAAGCACAAGATCTATGATCCCACGCTGCCGTTCGAGATGGCTAAGGCGGCCAAGGAGAGAGGATACGACGTACCTGACACAGCGCAGGAGATACGAAAGATGTTCGGGTATGGCTGGTGGAAGCATTCGCCAGACCTCGCGGAGAAGCTACTGCTGAAGAACGGCTTTACCCGTGGACGTGATGGCAGGTGGCTGCTGCCTGACGGCACTCCTTGGAAGATCGAGATAATCTGCCTCACAGCCGCAACGAACCCGTCCTTCAAGTGGGCCTTTGCCATTGGTAACCAGTGGCAGGAATTCGGCATAGACGTCGAGGTCAGACCGACAGATACAAGCAACGCGCTTACAGAGTCTGGAGACTACCAGGTAGTAGGCGGTCAGCCGGCGTCGGAGCCGTTTGGCGCTGGTATCGACCTGTATAGGGCATTCAGCAGCTTCAAGTCGGAGTACTGGAAACCTCTCGGTGAGAAGCTGGTCGGTCACCAGACAAGATGGGTCAGCGAAGGGCTGGATAGGGTCATCAAGGCCATGGAGAACACGGGCTATGATGACCCGTCGATCATTGACCTAGGCATAGAAGCAGCCAAGATCTTGATCGATGGACAGCCCGGCGTCTCACTGGCGTCCTTCCCTGGGTTCATGGGACTGGACACCTACTACTGGACGAACTACCCTGGTGGCGAGAATCCGTACACTGTTCCTTGGTACCATTGGCCCAACCTCAAGTTCATGCTACCCTACCTGCAGCCTACAGGAAGGAAATAGCCTTTCCTAATTGGGATAGCAGTCCAAAAGGCCTCCCGTGTCAGGGAGGCCTTTTGGAAGGGAACGCTTTCGGAAGTACCCTGTGGTGGAGGGTTAACAGTGCTGAAGAAGTATCTTCTCCCGCGCCTTGTGCAGTACGTGACTGTTATGCTCATAGGGATCACCATGGTGTTCATTATCCCTCGTCTGCTGCCATCGGACCCCGTCGAACACCAGTTGAGTCGAATGACAGCCCAGGGGCAGTATCTGGATCCAGCAGCTGTTGAGGACCTGAGGGCGTCTCTGGAGGAGTTGTACGGCCTCAAAGGCGGGATACTGCAACAGTACATCACCTACTGGAAGAGGCTGCTCACTGGCAACCTGGGCCCGTCCTTTGCCCAATTCCCTACCCCAGTCACTCAGCTGATTAGAACATCGCTTCCGTGGACGATCGGACTACTACTGACCTCATTGTTGCTGTCATGGTTAATCGGGACGACCCTCGGAGTAGTAGCGGTGACCTACCCAAACTCGGTGTTTGCCAAAGTCGCAGCTGTCCTCGCTATGGGGATTAGGCCTATCCCCTATTACATCATGGCCCTCGTACTGCTCATCCTGTTCGCCTTTGTGTTCCCGATATTTCCCATGGCAGGAGGCTACAGCATGGGAGCCAGGATGGGTTTCAACGCAAGGTTCATCTTCAGTCTTTTGAGACATGCTTTTCTGCCAGTAACATCGATGGTGGTGCTCGAGGTCGGCGGCTGGTTTCTGCAGATGCGAAATGTCGCCTCTAACGTGGTAGAAGAAGAGTATGTCTCTTACGCTGAGGCGATGGGACTGTCTCGACTGAAGATAATGCTGCACTACATCACGAGAAACGCGATCGCCCCGCAGATAACGGGACTGGCTCTGAATCTCGGCTTCGTCTTCGGAGGCGCGTTGATCACCGAAATAGCGTTTTCCTACCCGGGCATGGGTTATCTGCTGTACTCAGCTATTCTGGCTGGTGACTACAATCTCATCATGGGTATCAACATCTTCTCTATTGTCGGAGTCTCTACTGCGATGCTCGTCATAGACCTGATCTACCCGTTGCTTGATCCAAGGGTCAGGTATCAATAAGGAGGGCGAAGAGATGTTGAGGGTTATCGGAGAACTGCTGAGACATGACCGAAGATTCCTGTTCGGGTTTTCTGTCCTGGTCATATACCTCCTTATTGCAGCGGCATCGCTGTTTTGTCCATATAACACGAAGGCTTGGAATGTCGTGCCAAGGGATTTGCCACCCAGCTGGAAGTATCCGCTGGGAACAAACTCGATGGGCCAGGACATCATGTGGAAGGCTATGGTAGCGGTCAAGAATTCCCTCCTCCTGAGCGCCATTGCAGCTGTGATCTCCAGAGTCATAGCGATTATTCTTGGTCTCCTATCCGGATACAAGGGCGGGCTGTTTGACAGAGTTGTAATGACGTTTAACGACAGCTTCATCATCATTCCCATGTTCCCAGTACTGATACTTATCGCCAGCATACTTCGCACTTCCTTGAACATCACCGTTTTGGGGATCATGATAGGGCTGTTTGGATGGGCGTGGGACGCAAGGCTGTTCAGATCACAGATCCTGAGCCTGAAAGAGAGGGAGTTCACCAAGACAGCCATCTTGTCAGGAATGAAGACGTACAGAGTGATCGTCACAGAGCACCTGCCCTATGTCATACCTCTCATCATGGCAGCTACGATCAACAACGTCATCTGGGTAATCGGGATGGAAGTCACTCTGTCTTTGCTGGGACTCTCAAATCTCAGTACTCCCACTATTGGCACAATGATCTATTGGGCTTCCCAGTACCAGGCGATATTCCGAGAGATGTGGAACTGGATACTTACACCTATCGCCCTGTGCGTCGTTCTGATCCTGGGCCTGTACATGCTTTCTACCAGTATCAGCGAGTACCTCGATCCTCGAACGAGACTACAGATGATCAAAGAGGAGTGAAACCATGCCTATCTTGGATATAAGAGGGCTCAAGGCCTACTACATTACAAGGAAATACGGCCATGCCTCCAGAGTCAGAGCTGTCGACGGCGTCTCCTTCCAGGTCAAGAAAGACGAGATATATGGCATCGCCGGCGAATCAGGTTGCGGCAAATCGACTCTGCTCAAGGCCGTAAGTGGACTGATAAAGCCGCCGCTGCAAGTCCTTGAAGGGGAAGTGGTCTACGATTTCGAGGATCAGAAGCTGAGCATCCTATCGCTAAGGGAAGACAGGCAAAGGCGCAGGATCCGAGGCGTTCGCATATCGCTCATTCCCCAGGGGTCAATGAGTGTGCTGAATCCAGTGCGACGGATTAGAGAGTCTTTTCGCGACATCATTGATGCCCACCTAGGCACGGTGGATGAAGCTCGGTTCAATGACATTGTGAGGACACATCTAGACGCATTGGGACTCGACTGGAGTGTGATGCACGCGTTTCCGCATCAGCTGTCTGGAGGGATGAGACAACGGATCACCATCGCTTTGGCTACGATCCTGAAGCCTGACATCGTCTTTGCCGATGAACCCACGACAGCTCTGGACGTCGTGGTTCAACGCGGTGTCATTCAGCTGATAAAGAAGATCAAGAGAGAGCAGATGAACACAGTGATCATGGTTACTCATGATCTGGCAGTACATGCGAACCTGTGCGACAGACTGGCAATCATGTATGCAGGGAAAATGGTCGAAGAAGCTGATGTCGATGCTCTGTTCAGCAATCCGAGACATCCCTACACCATAGTGTTACTGAAATCACTTCCAAGACTGGGAGATAGATCAGTCCGGACAAGTGCGCCTGGAGCTCCTCCCTCCCTAGTCAACGTCCCATCGGGATGCAGATTCCATCCTCGGTGCCCAGAAGCAATGGAACGATGCAGAAGCGAGGACCCGGAACTAGTTGAAGTCGAGAAAGGGCATCGGGTAGCATGCTTGCTTGAGGAGGGTTCCAGATGAGGGTGCACTCACACAGCTCACAGTCAAGGAATGCACAGTCAAGTGAGCCTTTGGTTCAGAAGGAGCACTCGAAACTGCTTGAGGTCGACAATCTGACTAAGGTCTTTACGAAAGGTCAAGGATTCGCCAAATCCACAATAACCGCTGTAAACGAAGTCTCGTTCTCATTGGAGCTAGACAGACCTGAGATATTCACGCTGGCGGGCGAGAGCGGAAGCGGCAAGTCAACTGTGGCCAAGCTAATACTTGGCTTCGAAGAACCGAGTTCTGGTGCGGTCAGGTTCAGAGGTGAGGACATTGCCAGAACCAGGGGAAAAGCGAAGTTCATGAAAGATGTCCAGCCTGTCTTCCAAAACCCTTTTGAGACCTTCAATCCCCTGAAGAGAATAGACACCTATCTCTATGAAACAGAGAGGAACTTCAGGATGTCGAAAGCGGGTGAGTACCCGCTCGTTGAGAGATCCTTGGAACTAGTGGGGCTGTCGCTGACCGAGATCAAGGACAAATACCCCAGCGAGATGTCAGGCGGACAACTGCAAAGAGTATCAATCGCCAGAGCACTGATTCCCAACCCATCGCTATTGATCATGGATGAACCCGTATCGATGATAGATGCGTCTCTGAGGATGTCTGTCATCAATCTGTTCAAAGAGCTGAAGAGACAACAGGGCGTCAGCATCATCTACATTACTCACGACCTGGCGACAGCCTACTACGTCAGTGATAGGATTGCTATCATGCTAAGAGGGCAGATTGTGGAGACAGGTTCAGTCGAGGAGGTGCTCGATAGCCCTCTACACCCTTATACCCAATTGTTGAGAGCTTCAGTGCCTGTGCCCGATCCGGCTAATAAGTGGCAGAAAGACATACCCCTGAGCGATATTGAGATCAGGGAATACTCCCGAAAGGGCTGCAAGTTCGCTGGGAGGTGTTCAAAAGCTGAGGATATCTGCAACGAATGTGAACCGCCAGACTATAGAGTGAATGGCAGATATGTGAAGTGCCATTTGTACAAGACAGCCTAGAAGTTTTTGAGAGGCTCATGGACGAGCAGTCCACTCATCTGATATGATAAACGCAGAGTGTCTCCGGCTTAGGCACTGCAGCACAGGAACGACGCTGCGATCGATCCCGTCCGTCGATGCCCAATGACTGAACTCATGGAGGCGACCTCTGTGGCGATAACCGCTCTCCCTTCTCTTAGGATTGGCGACCTCGAGGCAAGACTACCGTTGGTGCAAGGAGGAATGGGAGTCGGCATATCGCTCTCCGGGTTGGCGTCCGCAGTAGCCAACGAAGGCGGTGTGGGAGTCATCTCCACTGCTCTCATAGGAATGCTAGAACCGGACTTCAACACCAACTTCCTTGAGGCAAACATCAGAGCCCTCAGGCGGGAATTGCGAAAAGCGAGAGAGATGACTGACGGAGTCATCGGCGTCAACATAATGGTCGCGATCTCGAACTGGTCCGACATGGTGACGACGGCCATTGAGGAAGGAGCAGACATCATATTCGCCGGAGCAGGACTTCCCTTAGATCTACCCGGCTATCTGAATGGATCTACCAGAACCAAACTCGCCCCGATCGTATCATCAGCCCGATCACTGCGTGTAATCGTCAAGAGATGGCTGAAGTATCATAACTACCTTCCTGACGCGGTAGTGGTGGAGGGTCCGCTTGCTGGAGGCCATCTGGGGTTCAAAAAGCCCGAAGTCGACGACCCTCAATGTGCGCTCGAGAAACTGGTGCCCGAGGTTATTGCCGAGGTGCGCCAATATGAGGAAGAGTACAACAAGAGAATCCCGGTCATTGCTGGCGGCGGCATTTTCACCGGCGAAGACATATATCGATTCCTCTCGATGGGTGCTGCAGCTGTACAGATAGGCACCCGCTTTGTCGCCACCCACGAGTGCGACGCATCTGAGGAATTCAAGCAGTGCTACGTAGATTGCCGGGCCGAGGACTTAGTGATCATCGACAGCCCGGTCGGCATGCCTGGCCGCGCGATCCACAACAAGTTCCTCGAAGACGTAGACAACGGGATAAGGCGGCCCATCGTATGCCCGTATCACTGCATAAAGACGTGTGAGATCGACAAAGCTCCTTACTGCATCAGCGTCGCTCTTAAGAACGCAAAGAACGGCCGAATGAGGAACGCCCTGGTATTCGCCGGCGCCAACGCAGCACGAATCCAGGAGATCACCTCTGTCAGAGAACTCATCAAACAGCTCTTCGACGAATACGAAGCCGCCCGCGAAGTCCAAGCTGCCCTCGAAAGGGAAGCGGCCTGCGAAGGCGAAGCTGCTCGCGAAGGCTAGGCTGCCCCGAGTGCAAAGCTGCCGGCAGAGCCCAAGCCGCCTGCGAATGCCAGGCTGCCTACGAAGAAGCCGCCCGCACTCAAACCGATTGACAATCGAACATTTGTTTGATAGAGTGAAATCACAATCCATACCTTCAAAGATCTTAGATTCTTGTTCTCCATAGCCTTGTTTGCATGGTGACGACTTCGTGGAAGTGGACAACCCGGACTCAGTAATAGAGATCCCGGCGTCGGTCGATGCTGAGTTGTCGAGGGAGTTCGGTTGACGACGGGCTGTAGGGGAGTCCAGTCGAGACCCAAGATCGGAGGGAGTGCCGTGGTAGAGCAGGTTTCAGCCGCGCTGGAACGGGAAGGGTACAAATCCCGTTGCGTATCGGTCGCCCATGTGGAAGACCTGCGCAAGGAGTTGGAGGGACACTACGAGGAAGGGCGGATGTCGGACGAGATCCACGAGATGTTGCTGAGGTACTTGAGGTTCGGCATTCCCAATGAACTCCCAGATGCGAAATCCATCTTCGTTGTGTCTGCGCAGAGCCCTCGGACAGTGTTTTACGTTAACTGGAGGGGCAGGAGACTGCCGGTGCAGGTACCTCCTACCTACGCTGACCAGGACGCCATGATACGAAGGTCGCTCGAGATCATTAGAGAGACGCTGAAGCCGGCTGGGTATACAGCTGTCAATGCGCGGCTGCCTGTGAAAGCACTTGCGGTACACAGCGGCCTCGCCAGGTATGGCAAGAATAACATCACGTACGTTGCCGGATGGGGAAGCTACCAGAGGCTGGCTGCCTTCTTCTCGGACGTTCCCTGCGAGGCAGACAACTGGTCTGAACTCCGCATGATGGACAGATGTGATAGCTGCACTGCTTGCGAGAAGGCCTGTCCCACAGGGGCCATTCACCGAGATTGGGTCGTCGTTCGTGCAGAGAGATGCCTCTGTCATCTGAACGAAGGTCCGAGGGAGTTCCCGGATTGGGTCGACCCAGCATGGCATGACAGCATAATCGGGTGCCTTCACTGCCAGAAGGTGTGCCCGGAAAATGCATCGGTTCTTCACAAAGTAGTCGAAGGTCCAGAGTTCACCTCAGAAGAGACTGCCGAAATTCTCAAAGCTAGATCTGCCGACGACATCTCGCCGGCAACCCTCAAAAAGCTGCGAACGATGGGTCTCCACTACTACACGCACGCCATCGCCCGCAACTTGCGTGTTCTGGTAGAGCAGACAAATGCAGCTGAGTGAGCATCGCAACACCAGGAGCGAGCACTTGATTCGTCGACAACATGGCAGACCTCGACCAAGTGATGGAACCCACCGGCACCATCGGTCAGGCGAGGCGGCTACAGCATGCATGCCTCCAGCACGGGACGGCCGTCATCGCTATGAAGCCCTATGCAGGCGGCTGGCTGTTCTGGAAGGAGAACCCAAGCGGCGTGGTGCTGGCGCCGCTGCAGTGTCTGGCATACGCTCTGTCGCAACCGGCGGTGGCCACAGTCCTGCCGGGGTGCAAGACCGTTGAGCAGCTCAATGCAGCTCTGGCATATCTCACCGCTGCACCTGAAGACCTCGACTACAGCGCAGTGCACACCAGTGCCCGGTGGGCGCTCAGCTCTACCTGCATGTACTGCAATCATTGCCTCCCCTGCCCGGCAGCGATCGACATCGGACGCGTGACCCGCCTCGCTGACAGCTTCGCAGCCAGCCGGTCCGATTCGGCGCGCCAGGAATACGCCGGCCTGTCCGCCCGCGCCTCAGGCTGCACGCAGTGCGGAAAGTGTCTTCAGAGGTGCCCCTTCGGCGTGAACATCATCTCGAACATGGAGAGGGCGGCAGAAACCCTCGGCCTGTAGATCTGGAAACTACTAGATGTCCCTTTGTCCTGGGGGCAATCTAGTGTATAGTAGTGGTACGGCTTATTCGAATCTTCAAAGCGGGGGAAATGCTCGCAGTCATGAATCAGGACAATGTGGCAATACTCTGGGATGCAGAAAACATCCAACCCATGCTGGCGCCGACCATGGCCTCAACGATTGTTGAGTTCGCCCGAAGCCACGGGCATGTGTCGGTCCAGGTCGCGTTCGCAGACTGGACGCGACGAAATCTCCGAAGGGCGGATACTCTTCTGTCTCGTGAATCATTCCAACTCATTCACGTGCCGAGCTCGGTGAAAAACAGCTCGGACATATCGATGGTGACCCACGCCATCGAGACTCTATTCCTATATCCTCACATCTCCACGTATGTGCTCGTCACCGGCGACTCTGACTTCAGGCCGCTTCTGCTGGCAATCAGGCGCCGAGGGGCTCGCAGCATAGTCATATGCGACGCGAAAAGCGCCAACGAGGAACTTCTCGCTCTTTCTGACATATACACGGATTACCGCGATCTCTTCAACGAAGATACCAGCGACAGCACTCAGCCAAGGGTATCCAAGCCTCAGCCGGCGCAGGCAAGGAAACGAGCGTTTGAACAGCTCGCCGAAGCGGTGTCGCTCATGAAACAAGATCACAAGCGCACTTCGCTTGGCGCTGTCAAGATACGGGTCAAACTCCTCAACGAGAACTTCGACGAGGGAGAGCTTGGCTTCCCGACCTGGAAGTCATTCGTCATGGCCGCCAGAGACGCAGGCTTCGTGCAGGTTACTGAGCGTGACAGCGATCTGTACTTGGACGTTCCGGATCCGGGGCCGGGCATTACGCCAGACATACCCGAGCCCTTTGCCACTCTTCGAAAGGTGGTCGAGGAGCTCGGAGGAGGAAAAGACGGCAGACCTGTGCCGTTCTCGACTATCAACAACGTGCTGATCTCCCGCAAGTGCGACTACCAGACCTACGGATTCAGCAGGTTCAAGAAGCTCGCAGAGGCGGCAGAAAAGCGAGGCGTCATCGAGCTGTCCAATGAAGGCCTTGAGTGGTTTGCCAGATTGCCCAGCTGACAAAGGGTCAAGCGATCTTCGAAGATGCTCGTATCTGGACAACTGTGAACCCTACAGAAGGCCAGCCGCACCGATCGTGATCAGTTCCGCCGTGACTCAGGACCAAATCTGAGCCAGCCAAGAACGAGAAAACGAGTGCAGCATATATGTAGTAGTGAGACTAGAAGCAGAAGGAGGCTGACCTCATGGGTTGGGGCGGAGCTGCCGTGGGAACTCAACAGGCCTGGATTATCTTCCTTGTCCTGATCCTGCTCCTACTAGGAACGTGGGGAGGACAGATCTTCGGCGTGTAAGCAACTCATAGTGGATCAACATATGACTCGTCGAGTCGGCGGGCACTGCGTATCAATCGCAGTGCCCGCTCGTTTTAGAAACAACTTCTTCAGTCCGGTATAGGGGATTTAAGGGAGTCGCGGCGAATAATACTTGAGAAGCACGGGCATGGAAATGGAGTGTGAAGGCATGGCTGTTACGGATCTTCGCGAGTATTCCCAGCTATTTCACAGCTACACGGAGCTGAGAGTCCAGGAAAACCGCTTCCTGCGCGTGACGTTTGTCAAGGGCAACAACACCACGAATTCCCGCTCAACCACTGGAGGCGTCTCTGCCCGCGTGTACGAAGACGGGTCATGGGGCTTTGCGTCCAGCCCGGAGGTCAGCCGCGACTCGATAATCTCCGTTGTCAAGAGCGCGACCGACAACGCCGAATTCCTGAATACCAGGCAGAACAGAGGCAAAGGACCGCTGCCTGCCGTCAAGGCGTGCAGCGAGCGCGACTTCACCACCAAGAAGCCGAGGCTCAGACAAAAGGAGATCGTCGACTTCGTGCGGGAGATCGACGATCACATTGCGTCCAAGTACCCGCGCCTGCAGAGCAGAACGGTGGCGCTCGATTGCCTCGATATGGAGAAGACCGTCCTAACGTCTGACGGCTCGCTCTCCCACTCGATGATTCCTAGAGCCTATCTGTTCTTCATCCTCTCTCTCGAGGTGGACGGCAAGCCCGTCGAGATCTTCAAGTCGTGCGGAGGGCTTGGGCAGTTTGAGGACGTGTTCGACTCTCCTTCCTCCGTCTTTCCGTTGATCGCGGCCCAGTACGAACACCTGGAGCGGAAGGCCGAGGGAGTCCATGCGGACGCAGGCGTCAAGACGTGCATCCTCGATGCTGAGCTCGCCGGCATCCTTGCGCACGAAGCCATAGGCCATACAACAGAGGCCGACATAGTGATGGGTGGATCAGTCGCTGCCCGCCTGATGGACAAGGAAGTCGCCAGCCCGCTGATCACGCTGGTGGACTTCGCGAACTCGGCGCAAGGCCGGGACTGCCCTGTTCCCGTGTATGTAGATGACGAGGGCACAGAGGCCAAAGACACCGTGATAATAGACAAAGGCATACTCAAGAGCTTCCTTCACAACAGAGAAAGTGCGAAACACTTTGGAACAGAACCGACCGGGAATGCCAGAGCTTTTCAGTTCTCAGATGAACCGCTGATCAGAATGAGGAACACAGCGATTCTACCAGGAACCAGCAAGCTGGAGGACATGATCGCATCCGTCGATGACGGCTACTACCTGATCAGGTCCTCAAACGGACAGGCTGACTCCACGAGCGAGTTCATGTTCGGGATAGGCCTCGGGTACGAGATCAAAAACGGCAAGCTCGGACGTGCGATAAGGGACACGACCATCTCAGGAGTGGCCTATGACGTCTTGAAGACGGTCAGCATGGTCTCAGATGAGATGCACTGGACCGGTGCAGGCATGTGCGGAAAGAAACAGCCCATACCCGTCGGAATGGGCGGGCCAGCCGTCAAGTGTCGAGTGAGCATAGGAGGTCGGTAGAGATGACGCGCCAAGTGGAAAACCACGTGCAGATCGCGAAGAGAAGCCTGGACGCCCTGCTGAAGGCCGGCGCCGACAAGGCTCAGGTCGGGCTGACGGTAAGCGAAAGGCACGAGATGAACATAGAGACGGGTGAGCTCAGTCTCCTGAGAACCACCTTCAATAACTCTCTGCACTTGACCGCAATAAAGCAGGCTCGACTGGGCCAGATCGGCCTGAATCAGTTCGACAGCGCCTCAGTTGAGAAGGCGGTCGAAGACGTCATGGACATCGCGAACGGCGCGAAACCCGACGACGGCCATGACATCTCCGAGTGGCAGCCTTCTCGGGAGTTCTACAGAGGGCCTGAAAAGCCTGACCTGGACGCCATGTACGACCGGATGAAGAGCTTCATCGCGACTGTGCAGCAGCGCCACCCCAGGGTCGTTCTGCGGCAGATCATCCTGAGCTTTACCCGCTCCAGCAGCTACCTGCTGAACTCCAACGGAGTGAACTTCCGGACGTTCAAAGGCATCTACCACTTCTCCGCCATGTTCTCGGCGCAGGAAGGTGACAAGGTCTCTTCGTTCAACGGCACCGGTCTTGCCATGAAGGATCTGGACCGCGAGCTCATAGACTGCGGCACTGTGGACATGCTGCTCAAGCAGTCGAGCGAGCAGATCGAGACCTACCCGGTGAAAGGCAAGTTCGTTGGCGACGTGATCGTTGCTCCAGATTGCTCAAACTTCCTGTATGGGTTTCTCACCGGAATGCTGGGAGATGGAGCGATCATATCCGGGACGAGCGTTTACAAAGACAAGGTGGGAGAACTGATAGCGAGTCCCATACTCAGTCTGCATAGTAGGCCAGTCTCTGAAGAGATCGCCGACGGCTATTTCGTCACAGGCGACGGGTACGAGGCAAAGGACAGCACGATCGTCGACCAGGGCGTGCTCAAGGGGCTTCTCCTGAGTCTCTACGGGTCTAGGAAGACCGGCAAGGAACGAGCGGCAAACGGCGGAGGGGCGTTCGTAGTCGATCCAGGCGACCGTTCGTTCAGCGACCTCATCAAGTCAGTAAAACGGGGTGTGCTCATGGACCGGTTCTCCGGAGGTGCCCCGAGCAAAAACGGCGATTTCTCGGGCATTGCGAAGAACAGCTACCTCATAGAGGATGGCGAGATCAAATGCCCGATCAGTGAGTCGATGATCTCGGGCAACTTCGTAGAGGCGTTCAAGAACATAACAGGGATATCCCGCGAGAGAGTCGACTACGGCTATGCAATATTGCCCTGGGTTGCCGTATCGGGACTGACGATATCAGGCAAGTAGCGGCTCCTCTGACGATTCGGGAAGTCGGGACCGTTCTGACGAGTTCGGGGAGCCGGCAGCGGGCATGGCGACCTCGTGGAAATGCAGGCGGCCCTGACGACCTAGCCGAAATAGAGGCGGCGCTGGCAATCTAGGAAAACCAGAGCCGCCTCTGACAATCTCAGAAGAACGGGGTCGACCCGTCTCTACAAAAACCCCAAAAAACCTCTTGACGTTATTTAGGTATTGTGGTACCTTAATATCGGAAAGGGTGATCCACTATGGGAAGTGTCGCTAGCATCAGTGAGGCCGCATCTCTGGCGTTTCACAGCATGCTTCTTCTGGCGAAGCACAGCGTCCAGGAAGATGAGGCTTACCTGAATGTGAAAGATATCTCCCAGAGAACCGGGGCGTCTCAAGCTCATCTCTCTAAGGTTCTCCAGAGATTGGCTAAAGCTGGGCTGGTGAGATCCTCGACGGGACCGCGAGGGGGATTCACCCTCGCAAAGCCGACGGATCAGATCACTCTGCTCGACATCTACGAAGCGATCGAAGGACCGATCGAACTGCCGAATTGCCTCTTGAGGCGCGATGGATGCATGTTCACGCTATGCCTTCTCGATGGCTTTCTAGCAAGGGTAACAAAGGAGTTCCGCGACTATCTCGCAAACAAGAGGCTCTCAGACCTTGATTAGTCTAAGACAGGACTCAGCAACATCAGATCATTACAGGAGGTATCTACATGTTCTGCTACCAGTGCGAACAGACGGCAAATGGAAAGGGATGCACATCGTTCGGAGTCTGCGGCAAGGATCCGGAAACAGCTGCGCTGCAGGATCTCTTGATTCACGCATTCAAGGGCATCTCTTGGTACGCTAATCGGGCGGGGCAGCTCGGGATCAGGGATAGGGATGTCGATGTCTTTGTCGTCGAGGGGCTGTTTACCACAGTCACGAACGTCAATTTCGACCCCAGCCGGCTCCAGACTCTGCTGAAGAAATCGGTCGAGATCAAGCAGCGTGCAAAGGCGCTGTATGACTCAGCTGCCTCAAAGGCGGGAGCGAAGGCAGATGCACCCACGGAGTTGCGTGAGTTGCTCGAGTGGACTCCGGCGGATTCCGTTTCCGATCTGGTTGCGCAGCGGGACGAGATCAACGCAGGCAAGGTTAGTCGCCTGAAGAGCGTGGGCGAAGACATCGTTGCGCTCGAGGATCTGATCCTGTTTGGCCTCAAGGGCATGTCAGCCTACATTGACCACGCACAGATACTGGGCGTCGAGGATGAAGGCGTCTACTCCTTCGTTCATGAGACCTTGAGCTTCCTGGCAGAGGGCAATCACGGTCCAGATCAGCTCATTGCTATGGCACTCAAGGTCGGAGAGGTCAACCTCAAGGTAATGGAGCTGCTCGATCGAGCGAACACTGGTGCCTACGGACACCCAGTGCCGACCCGAGTCCGAATAACCCCGGTGAAGGGAAAGGCAATACTCGTTTCAGGGCACGATCTGAGGGATCTCAAGCTCCTGCTTGAGCAGACCGAGGGCAAGGGCATCAACATCTACACGCACGGTGAGATGCTGCCCGCACACGGGTACCCCGAGCTCAAGAAGCACGCTCACTTGGTAGGCAACTATGGCGGCGCATGGCAGGATCAGCAGAAGGAGTTCGACGCATTCCCGGGTGCAATACTGATGACCACAAACTGCCTGCAAAGGCCTAGAGAGAGCTATCGGAACAGGATATTCACAACGGGTCTTGTGGCGTGGCCGAATGTCACCCACATCGCGAACAAGGACTTCACTCCGGTCATAGAAGCAGCGCTGGCAGCCCCCGGATTCACCGAGGATGAAGAGGAGAAGACTATCACAGTGGGATTTGCCAGAAACGCTGTCCTTAGCGTTGCGGGGGCAGTGATAGATGCGATCAAGTCCGGCAAGATCAGACACTTCTTCCTTGTGGGCGGGTGCGACGGGGCGAAGCCTGGACGCAACTACTACACCGAGTTTGCAACCAAGGTCCCCGACGACTGTGTCATACTCACTCTGGCTTGCGGGAAGTACAGGTTCAACAAGCTAGACTTCGGAGAGATCGGGGGGATCCCAAGGCTCCTAGATGTCGGACAGTGCAACGATGCACATTCAGCGATCCAGATAGCGTTGGCGCTGGCAAAGGCTTTTGGCACGGATGTGAACAGTCTGCCTTTGTCACTCATACTTTCGTGGTACGAACAAAAGGCAGTCGCGATCCTGTTGTCATTGCTACACCTCGGCATCAAGAACATCCGACTAGGTCCCAGCATTCCGGCATTTGTCACTCCGGGAATATACAAGGTGCTCAAGGAGACGTTCAACCTCATGCCTGTGACAACGCCGGACGAGGATTTGAGGGAGATCCTGGGCGACGGCGCGGTGAAGACCGCGTAACCCGGTGCGCCCAGCAATGTGCGGGACGGGGCGTTTCCCCCGCCCGCCAGTACATACACAACAGATTCGTATCAGGAAATCCATGGCACAAGAGGCTCACAAAAAAAGGAGGATGACCCTCAATGACAGCAACGCTAAAGAACCCCTTTGACATTAGTGGGAAGAATGCAATCGTGACCGGAGGCGCTATGGGCATAGGATTCGGGATAGTCAAGCGCTTTGTCGAGGCCGGAGCCAACGTGGTGATCGCAGACATCGACCTCAATGCAGCCGAGGCTGCTGCGAAGAAGCTCGCAGAAGGGCCTGGGAAGGCTGTGGCGATGCGTGTCGACGTCAGCCAGGAAGACGCCGGCGACAAGATGGTAGAGAAATGCGTCAAGGAGTTCGGATCTGTAGACATTCTCGTGAACAACGCAGGTATCTTCCCCTCTGTTCCAATGCTGGAAATGGAGCCTGCGCTGTTTGACAAGGTGATTGCCATCAACCTCAAAGGACTCGCCTTCGCGTCGAAGGCAGCTGCAGCTCAGATGATCAAGCAGGGCAAGGGAGGCAAGATCATCAACATAGCGTCCATCGACAGCCTCCATCCGTCAATGGTAGGGCTTGCCGCTTATGACGCATCCAAGGGCGGCGTGCTCATGTTCACCAAGAACTTCGCACTAGAGGTCGCTCCCCACGGCATACTCGTCAACGCAATAGCGCCTGGCGGGATCACCACAGAGGGCACGAGCGGTCCAATAGGCAGCCTCACGAAGGAACAGATGGAGCAGGTTTTGGACCAGTTCAAGCAGCTGATTCCTCTTGGAAGGATGGGCGAGCCTGACGACATCGCCAAGGTGACTCTCTTCCTCGCATCGCCTGCCGCCGACTACATGACCGGAGAGATGATAGTGGTCGATGGAGGAAGATTGCTGAAGTAAGACAGCTGCAGGCAGAGCAGTTCCATCCTCCCACACGCAGCAGGAGGCGGGCGAGTCCCGCCTCCTGCTGCGTGTACCCCATAGCCCAACCCGTGCATGAGATCTGCCTTTACTTCATATCTTAAGTATGTCCGAAGTGCGGACTGGCCCTTCCCCAGGGCCTGAATGCCGGAACTCGGACCAGCCCTTGACAGGGTCTTGGTGTCCAGGACACGGGCAAGCCCTTCCCAGGGCGACAGTATCCGGAGACGGCGGTGAGAGGTGAGGCAACAGACATGCACTCGAGGACTAGGAGCCATCGCATGGTCATGCTCTTCATTACGGCTGCTGTGTGCTTTGGATTGGGCTTCGTCGCTGCGATAGTCACCGATCTGTTAGCCGAATCTTCGGGCAACGTTTCTCAGGGTTCAGAGCCAAGCGTGCCGGCTGTCTCAACTGCGCTTTCCCGGCAGTTGTTTGTGACCGCCGCCCTACTGCCTCAGCGCCAAACACCGCTCTCCCTTGACCTCGGCCACGCTGATGATATATCGCGAACGGACAATGACTGGGTTGAGCTGACCGTGATAGCAACAGCATATAACGCCGACAAGAGAAGCACTGGGAAGGAACCAGGGCACCCAGCCTACCGAGTGACGTATACCGGCACGACTGCCGTGGAGGGCAGAACCGTCGCGGTAGATCCAAACGTCATCCCGCTCGGATCAGAGATAAAGATACCTGCACTCAGTCCATACACATACATTGCTGAGGACACAGGGCGGCTGATCAAAGGCAAGCGAATAGACATTTACATGGAGGACGAGCAGGACTGTCTCAACTGGGGGGTGCGGTACGTGAGGATCATGTACAGACGCCCTGAGGAAGCGTGGGGATGCAACCGCAACTACCTCTCGCGAATCAGCCTATGAGACTGCACTTACTCACTTCTCGGCCCACGAATCAGCAATCGCGACCTCAGCTATCACCGGAACCAGAGTGAGGTAATGCCGCCCGGCCTGTTCCATCGTGGACTTGAGTGTCGAAGACGCCCACTCGGCCTTCGCTTCAGGTGCCTCGAGTATGATCTCGTCGTGAACGCTCCCGATGATCCGCACACCTGTTCCTGACAGGGCATTGGCCAGCATAGCCAAAGCCTTCTTCACTATGTCCGCGGCTGTCCCCTGAACCGGTGTGTTGAGGAGCCCTGTGAGCGGCGGGTCAGTCCGCCACTGGCGCAGCCTCCCGCCAAGGGTTCTCGTCGACATCTCTCTCGAAGTGCTGACAGCTCGATGCCACCTCTCCAGTCCTCTATACGCGTCAAAGAACCTGCTTCTGAACGTCTCTGCCTGCTCGAGAGTCATTTCGACACCGTAAGTATTACGTGCATATGCCCGCAAGCCCGCAGCTCCCATTGCGTAGATCAGGCCGAAGTTGACGGCCTTCGCAGCCTGGCGTTCACCGCCTGTGACCTCATCGATCGGCTTTCCCGTGACCAGGGATGCAGTGAGCCTGTGCAAGTCCTGCCCCTGCTGGTAGGCTGCTATCATCCTCACGTCTTTGCTGATCTCTGCCGCAACTCTCAGCTCGATCTGTGAGTAGTCGGCTATCACCATCTTGTAGCCTTCATCCGGGATGAAGCAGGACCTGAACTCAGCGCCTCTGGGGACCTGCTGCAGGTTTGGGTCACTGCAGGAAAAGCGTCCGGTAGATGCCCCGAGCTGATGATACGTCGGATGGATCCTTCCTGTTACCGGGTGGGCATACGAAGGCAGGCTCTCGGCAAACGCCTGGACCTTCTTTGCCACCTCGCGGTAGTTGAGGAGGGCAGCGACCACCGGGTAATCGCCCGCAAGGGGCGCGAGCTGGGCTCTGGACGTGCCCTCCGCCGGCACGCCTAGAGACCTCAGGGCGTCCAGGACCTGCTGGGTGCTATCCAGGTTTATGGTCTGGTATTCCGCACCGAAGAGGGAAACCTCGCCGACTATCGCCTCCCTGAGCATGCTCTGGAGCTCAGAAGCTGCTCTCTCCATGTCCAACTGCAGTTGCTGCGTCAGATGTTTCCATCTGTCTATGGCGAGGCGCATGCCGTTGAGTTCCATATCCACGACCGCGTCTAGGCAATCAAACTCCAGCTTAGCGGTATTTATGAGTCCATGACGCACCAAGAGCGGAATGAGCGCAGCCCGAAGTTTCGGCAGGACCGTCGCGTCCTGGGCGGCGTACTCGAGCTGGTCGTCCGTGAGGTCCCTGCTCCAATCGCTCATCTGGTATCCTTTTTGGAGGTTCAGCCCTAGATACTGCTTTGCCAGGTCCTCCAACCCATGCCCCGCAACCTGATAGCCCGCAGTAAGGAGCTGAGAAGCAAGCATGGTGTCAAACACAGGCTGAGCGACAGTCACTCCTGCTCTCCTGAGGAATTTCAGGTCGAACTTCGCGTTGTGGAAGACCTTGACCTGATCTCGGTCAAAGAAAGCTCGGAGAGCGGGGACGGCCTGATCTCCAAGGCGGAACATATCCAGGATGAAGACACGATCGGAGCCTTCCGCAGTCAGCTGCACAAGGCGAAGCTTGTCGGACAGCGGATCCAGCCCCGTTGTCTCGGTGTCGACGCCTATCACCCTAGACTGCGAAAGGTCACTGAGCGCGGCAGTCAAGGCTTGTACATCGGAAACCAATACATAGTCCTTTGCGCCTGTCATGACAACACCTCAATAAGTGTCTCTGCCATCATGACTACACCTCTACCAGTGCTTCTGCCGTCATGACTACATCTCATCTAGTGTTTCCGCCATACGGTGAGTCCTGCGTAGTCTAGCTCATAACCAATCTGCCTCATGTGCTCAGCGGTTACGACGTCCAGTTCCTCAACCTGGTGACCCCCCACTTCCTTGACGGTCATCGATGTACGCGCGACCCATAGATGTCCTTCCCGGAAGGCAAGGGTCAGTCTATTCACTGCCTCATTGAAGGTTTCGTTATCTATTCCCTCTGCAGGAATCAGGTTTGCTCCGTAGCTGGTCGCCAGGAGCACTGCCTCTCCATCCCTAAAGACTACTGCCGAACTCTGTGTTCTGCTCCAAGACAAACCCGGCGGGCACTGAGCGAACATCGCCCTGTAAGGAACCGCAGGATCTGCAGCAACGAGCACTACCCAGTCCGGATCCTTCTTCGCCCGATTCCATCTCTCGTCACCGAATGACCGGAGGCTGTCGACCAGCTCTTTTGTGGAAAACTGAATGCCCGAAAGGCCTGAGACGAAGTAGCCCCTGACATACTCTCCGGCCATCTCCTTCGTGTCGAGATACAGGTATGCCTCCCGCCAGGGAATCCATGAGCATTCAGCTTCGAAGGTCTCCTTGCATATTATCCCGTACCTGCGCAGGATGCGGGCTGCCATAGCCTGGATGGCTGATTCATCTCCTGCCTTCATGCTGGCCACTGAAGCGACGACGCTCCACCTACCTGTCCTGGCCAGCAAGTCGGGGCGGGACAAGACTGTGCGCATAGATTCAGAGCGGGACATAAGCCTAACGGGCATGAACTCGCTGCTCGAGACCAAACCTCTCCAGACGAGCTCCTCCAGCGCGCTCCATACCCTGGTCAGTGAAAAGGACGTGATCTTGGCCAGGTCAGTCACGGAGGGACTGCCGGCCGCCCGCACTGCGTTCAGCACCTTTATGGCGTCCGGCTCCAACTGGTCTTCGTCCTCTGCGGGCTCGCTCACAAACATGTCGAAGAAGTCGTCGCTATGGAAGATCGCAATTTCGTGAGTAGACCCGCTCGTGCGGCCCACCCACCGGAGCCTGCCGTTCGCACACAGCTGATCAAGATGGTAAGACGAGTATGAGCGCATCCTCGATGGCAGCACGAAGTCCTCCCACCAAGCGACTGGCAGGAACACCCCGCCGGTCATCTTTACGGCCTGTTCGAGCTTGGACAGACTCGATCTATCGCTGGGTGCGCCTGAGATCGGTTCGCCTGATACCAGTTCGCCCGAGATTAGCTCGCTTGAGGTCGGCCCGCCAGAGATCGGTTCGCCTAAGCCCCCTTCGGTGCGCATCTCACCGGAGATATTGCTGAGGGCTGTGAACCGGCGGGCCTGCGCGGGCGCGACACCTTGCCTGGCGAAGACGAACCGGCACACGGTCTCGCTGCTCTTTGGCTCCATGTCCCGCTTCGCGTAACGCAAAGTCAGGGCCCTGAGGCGCTCATACAGATCTGTCCTGCACCACCTGGCTTCAGCAGTCCCTTCCCAGTGCTGTATGGAGATCAACTCTCCACGGTCTCTCAGCGCCTCTACGGTAGCCATTGCCATCGTATGAGAAACCGGGTAGACCGCTGTCAGATCGTCCAGGCTGAACGGGAGCGAAGACGAGACAAACCTTCGGACCAGGGTCTCGGTAGCCTTGGCCTGGTCCATGTCTTGCGCGGTCTCAACGCTCTCGCGAATGCTCTCTCGATTCGATCCTGAGTGAATGATCAGGTCGCTGAAGCGCAGCTGCGCCGCGGCACACAGGATGGGTATGTCCTCTGTGGCCACCCACCGGGGTTCGGTCCAGACGGGCAGTGTCACCAGACAGGCGCGTCCATCTGCTTCTAACTGAGCGAGCACGCTGTTCAGCCACTCCAGCTCGCCGAGCTCTTCCAGCCGACACTGCGGAGACGGAGTTGGACCTAGCACTCGAAGAGTCCGATGCACCTCATCGGGTCCGCGGACGCGTCCAATCGCTTCCCTGAGCCTCGACTCTCTCAGATCCTCAATTGCCCTCGGGTCAATCGACTCGTACTCAACGCTCTCGGCAGGGGCCCCGAACACCGAGAAGTCTGAAACGAACGCGCTTCCGCGCTGTTCGGCACGGGGCAGATCATATACGTACATGTAGGCGCCGAAGAACTTGAACAGCAGCTCTGCGCCAAACGGCGAGGGGAAGAGGGAGGTGACTTCTCTAACCTCCACGCTGCCCTGCCCGATCGCGCGGAGCGTGTGCAGAAGACCCTCAAGGTCGAATGAGTTGTCGAGGCACTCTTTGTATGCCTCAAGCACAATCGGATGATCGATTCGTGTAGATGCTTCGTCCAGAAGCTCTGCACCGCGGAGCCTCTGAATCCACAACGGGAAACGTCTTTTCCGGGATCCAGTGCCCGGCCGAGTAAGCATCAGGGCTCGCGATGCGCAGCACCTGAATGCCGTCCCAAAGGCCGGCGTCTCTGGAAGCCGTTCGAGGATGAGCCGATGAGCGTCTGCAGAAGAGATGTGGTCGAAGAGGCCCATCGTCCTGGCGTTCTTGTCAAAGACGTGGATGAGGATGCCGTCATCATTGTGCATGTACTCGGCAGTACACCCCAGCTGATCGGCTATGACCTTTGTAAGGAGAAATCCCAGCCCAGCATTGACTCCTGAACCCAGTGGGCAATGGACGAGTATCCGTTTTTCTCCCGCCTCGTCCGAGAAGTGCTCGACTACAATTCTCCTGTCTGTAGGCACCGCACCGGTCGCGGCTATCTGGTCCTCGATGTAGCTGCGGAGGTTCTCGACTACCCGCTCAGTGGGATGGCATACCTCTCGAATCCACTCCTCATAGTCGCCTGACTCCATCTTCTCCTGAAGAGTTCTGATGAAGCGGCCGAGGCGAAGACCTGTCTCCCGCGGTCTCCCGGGTCCTTCTCCTCTCCAGAATGGGAGCTTTGCTTCGCCTCCCGGTGCTTGCGTCACTATTACCCTGTCGCGCTCTATCCTCTCGATGCGCCAAGCCGACGTGCCGAGCGTGAACTTCTCGCCCCTCCGGCTCTCGGTAACGAACTCCTCATCTAGCTCGCCGAGCTTGACATCTGTACCCGCAAGGCAGACCTGGTAGTAACCTCTGTCGATGATCGTGCCCGAGTGGGATATTGCGACCATGCGCCCAAGCGGAGTCGCTCTGATCTTATCGTTGATTGCATCCCATACGATTCTGGGCTTTGACGAACGCGCGGCGTCCTCGCCCGCCCCGCCGGGGTCGGAGAGGACGGCCAGCACTGCCTTTAGATGAGAGAGGCTCAGTGCCCTGTACGGATATGCCCGCCTGATTACTCCATACAGCTCGAGCAGAGTGTATTCCTTGACCGCGGCACAGGCGACTACCTGTTGCGCCAAGACATCCAGAGGAGCCTCAGGAATGCGTACTGCCTCGATGTAGCCCTCCTCCATCTGGGCCTCTGCAAACGCACACCTGAGCAGGTCGCCTCTCGTCTTGGTCATTATCACACCCTTGCTGACGGCGTCGAGGCGGTGCCCTGACCTTCCGATTCTTTGCACCACCTGGGCAATCGTGGTCGGAGATTCGATCTGGACTACCAGATCAATGGCCCCAATGTCAATGCCAAGCTCCAGAGACGATGTTGCCACCAAACAGGGAAGCTGCCCCTTTTTGAGCAGGCTCTCCACCTCCATTCGAGCCTCCTTGGAGACGCTTCCATGATGAGACTTGGCGATCTCCTCGCCCGCCAGACCGTTTATGCCTGCGGCGACGATCTCTGCAGCCCTTCGGTTGTTCACGAACACGAGGGTAGAGCGATGCTGTCGGATCATCTCGAGTATCTCACTGCAAATGGCAGTCCACAGCGGACCGCCCTGCAGATCGCGGTAGTCATCCACGGGCGCCATGACCTTGACATCAATCTCTTTGGTAAGAGAGCACTTGACCACCTTGACGTTTCTTGGCACCAAGTGGCCGAGCAGCGCGTCCCTCTCCTCAGCATCGGGAGTGCCGTCGCCGCCGACCGATGAACCCTGCAGGCTCGGCGGCTCGCAGGCCGCATCGCCTGCCCAGACATATCCACCCAGAAACGCCGCAGCAAGCTCTGCCGGCTCGATCGTCGCCGACAACCCTATCCTGACCGGATCCTTTTCTGTTAGCTCACACAGACGCTCGAGCGACAAGGCAAGATGAGTGCCTCGCTTGGTGCCGCAGACTGCGTGAATCTCATCTACGATCACATATTGGACTGTGCGCAGGATATCTCGGGCTCGCGCAGAGGTCAGAATCAGATAGAGAGATTCAGGAGTTGTAATGAGGATGTCAGGGGGTCGTCGCAACATTCGCTGTCGCTCAAACGACGGCGTGTCTCCGGTCCGGACCGCCTTAGTGATCTCCGGCAACGAGACGCCAGCCCTATCTGCGCATCTCTGAATCCCCCTGAGTGGTACCTCAAGGTTGCGGTAGATGTCGTTGTTGAGCGCCTTCAGAGGAGAGACGTAGAGGACACGCACCCCCGGCACCCATCGCCCGGACGGTGTCTCCGTCTTCGCGCTGATGAGCGAGTCGATGCACTTCAGAAACGCGGCAAGCGTCTTCCCGGCGCCCGTCGGAGCGACGATGAGCACGTTGCTTCCTCGGGCGATCTCGGGCCACGCTCGCGCCTGGGGTTCACTGGGTTCGCCGAGTTCGGCGCGAAACCAGTCTCGGATCATCGGATGGAACGACTGCAGCGCATCAACATCCATTCCCGCAGGATCTTCGCGCCTCTTCCCGACCTCCATTGAGGAAAATCCTCCCTACAGACACTTGGTGGTGCAGTTCCTTCTACAATCCGGCATTGTTATCCTTCCCTGCCACACCGGCTATCCTTCGCCTCCACCATTGCTGTCCTTCCCTGCCACCAAGGTCTGCTAACAGCCGCGGATCAGTCTACTGACCGCCGTCACCACCGCCCTTTTTCTCTTCCAGCACCCGCTTCAGCCAGCGCTGGTAAGCCTGACCGCCCTCTTCCCTCCAGTATCGTTCAAACTCTGCTGTCCTTTTCTCATCGACATCCAGTTGCTCCGGGTGCTCTAGTTGCTCCTGTGAGCGATCACTGTCAGCATCATGGGAATCTGTATCCGGGCGAGTTCTCTCAGGTCGTCTGTCGTCGTGTCTTCTACTGTTTCTGGAGTGATCGCCGCTCGGGCTAACCAGTATCTTGGCCAGTAACAGCAGCCCCAACGCCTGCCAGACAGTGATTGTCGCCAGACCGAAGATGTCAGGCATCAACCAGTTCCAAAGCGCCTTCACCAATAAGCCAACTAGGAAGGCGAATACAGCCACCACAATGAGGGTGACTGGCACAGCCACTCTCCAGCGCTTCTCAGCTGCCCTGAATAGTCTTGAAATCAAGTATGGCACCCCCTCTACGGCTTGTCTCAGATCCCATCGCTATCCCTCCATCATTCCGTTGCTCGCAAGCATCCTTCTGATCCTGGAGATCGCCCTGGACTTCCTCGAGAGCAATGTGCCGATAGGAACTCCCCATTCTGCAGACAGATCTGCAAACCGTTTGCCCATGAACTCAGTAGCTATCAGTACGTTCCGCTCGGTCTCAGGCAGCTTCCCGATGGCCTCATACAGCGCTTCGCGGAGCTCGCTGTGCGCAACAGCTGATTCAACGTCCCCTCCAACGTCAGCGATCAAGTCGGCCAACGAAGATCCTTCATCGCCGATCTTGGCCTCCAACGAGTCAGCGTCGCGCCTTGCTCTGTACAGGTCGATGCTTCTGTTCCTGACAGAGGTTCTCAAGTACGCGGCGATGCGCTCGATCGGTATGCTGCCGACGGGCAGGGAAAGAAACCTGGCTATCACGTCCTGCACCACGTCTTCCGCGTCCCAGCGGACGATATCGGAGACGAGCTGCTCCGCATACCTGAGCAAGGATCGGTATTCGGCTAGGATTGCCCGTACCACCGGGTGCTGTTCTCTCTCCATACTCATACAGACGACAGCTGGTGCAGATTATTGCAGGCGATTCGAACAACTGGATATGAACCCAGGCTGCCCCTCAACATCGTTAGGACTACCTAAGTGGGAGATCTTCGAAAGAATGGCCAGCATGCTCGGTTGATTGAGGTTTCAGTGCCATCGTAACATGTTGTCGGAGGTCCGTCCAGTGCTCAGCCACAGAGAGCAAGGCATGAGGGATCGTCCAGAGGATCGCTCAGTGAGGAACCAACCTGGTATACGTGGGAAGGCTCATCAGAATCCATTGACGAGTGGCAACTGAATGACAACTACGGAATAGGAGTGGCTCCAATGCTGAGGAGAACACGTTTCATAGCAGCGATCATTGCACTCATTCTCATGACAGGCTTGATTTCAGCCTCAGTCCAGGCAGCCGTCACAGCCGACAGTGTGATAAGCATCGCTCAGAGCCTGAGAGGCAAGGTCAAGTACGCTCACACCTACGATCCAGCAAACCTCAAGTTCGACTGCTCCGGCTTTACCCTGTATGTGTTCAGAAGAGCCGGACTCGACCTCAGGACAAATGATGACGACTACCAGGTCAAACTCGGCGTCCCGGTCAGCAAGGCCAACCTCAGGAAGGGCGATTTGGTCTTTTTCAACTCGAACAAGAGCAACCCGAATGACGTTACGCACGTTGGGATTTACATGGGCAACGGCTACGTGATCCACAACACGAGCTCGGCGGGCGGCGTAATAGTCACCAACATGAACACCAGCAGCTATATGAAGAACGACTACAAGACCGCAAGACGAGTCATCGGCGTCCCGCTGATCAACGTGCCTAAGGACGGGAAGGCCTACGTGGTGACCGATCACGGCTGGGTGACCGTCAGATCGAAGCCGTCGGCCAGTTCTGCTGCGCTAGGCAAGGCTCTGTTCCCGCAGCCGTACCAATTGATCAAGAAGTACAACAACTACTGGTATCAGATCAGGTACAACGGGAAGATCGGCTATATCACGACGGATCCGAAGTATGTCCGCGCGTACTACCCGAGCTCATCGAGCTCCTCCACAACAGGCCGCATCCTGATGACCGATCACGGCTGGGTCAACGTGAGGAAAGGTCCGTCCCTCAGTGCGGAGATCATAGGGAGACTGTATTACGGCCAGAAGTACGAGCTGGTAGGCAAGTACAACGACTACTACTACAAGGTCAGGTACAACGGGCAAATCGGATATGTCACGACCAGCCCACTGTATGTCCACGTATACTAAAGCGCAAAGCCCAGGAGGCCTGAGGCAGGCCTTGGCTCGCCTCAGACTGACGGGCACGTGAGACTGGCGGCACTTCCGTTTGTCGGGCTAGGCAGTCCAGACAGGGTAGGACACGGGCAAGGTAATCGAGAGCCCTTCTCTCCAATCGGCGGAGAAGGGCTCTCCTGCCTGTCTCGCGATGAAGGACCCGCCCGCCTCGCAATGAAGGATCTCAATGGAGAGTGACGAAACGAATAGGTGCCTGGCATGTACAGGCAGTCTGGCACTTCATCGGTTAGTCGTGTGTCCGAAGCCGACTCCGAGAGTACAATACTCAGTGACGAAGCGTGACGAGACGCTCGACTCAACCAGACAGGAGCAGTTTTGTGGAACATCGTGCTCATGACCACGATCATGCAAAAGGCCACGATCATGTTCATAGCCATGGTGATACTCATGGCCACGACCACTCAGGGAGCCATAGCCGAACTGCAGGCCACCTCAAGGTGGGCATAGCCCTAAACCTTGGATTCTCTCTGATAGAAGCCGTTATCGGATTTCTAGCCAACAGCGTCGCGATTCTGAGCGATGCTGTGCACGACTTCATGGACAGTGGATCGCTTCTGCTGTCACTCGTCGCTGCCTGGGTAAGCCAAAAGCCGCCTGACGAAAAGAGGAGCTTCGGATATCGCCGCGCCTCGATTCTTGCAGCACTGCTCAATTCGTCTATCCTCATGGCCACTGCAGTGTTCGTCGGATACCACGCAGTCCGGCGCGTGTTTCAGCCGGCAGAAGTCAGATCTGTGTACATGCTTGTTGTCGCAGGACTGAGCATTGTGGTGAACGGCGCTGCAGTCCTCAGAATCGGGCACGATCGACATCATGACCTCAATCTGCAAAGCGCCTTCATGCACCTTCTTGAGGATGCTCTTGGAGGCCTGGGACTGCTGGTCGGAGGACTGGTGATCCACTTCACCGGCTGGCACGTGATTGACTCGGTGATCGCTTTGATCTTGAGTGCGCTGATCTTCAGAGGTGCGCTTCGCATCGTCCTCAAATCGATCAATGTCTTCATGGAGGGCACCCCGGAGGGCATGGATATCGCGGCATTGGAGCAGGCCCTTCTCAGCCATCCGCTTGTGCAAGAGGTCCATCACATCCACGTCTGGATGCTGGACACCACTCACTACAGCATGAGTGCGCATGTCCGGCTGCGAGACCGCACTCTCCCGCCGGGCCTGTACGATGAACTCGCAGAACTGGTCAGGCCGTTCAGGGTCCATCACTTGACTGTGCAGGCTGAAGGTCCCGAAGGAATATGCCTGCCCTGCTGCTGAACCACGGCTCTCCTGGCTGCTGAACCACGGCCCTCCCGGCGCTGAAAAACGGCTCCCGGCCTTCGAAACACACCTCTCCCAGGCACTTTTACACTGTCATTCCCGCGTGCTATAATGTCAGTGCGTAGGTGCATTCGAGCGGCTTCACTTCTTCGCTGATCGCCTACGCAGCAACAAGCCGAATACCTGGTGAACTAGAGGCAGAGTAGGTGTCGCGCGTCAAGTGCCACAGGATGGGATGTTGCCTGTGGACGAAAGGGCAAGAGACGCCCTGCGGTGTGGCATCGCATCCGCTGCCACGAGAAGAAGCAGGCTAATACCGTGCCTTGCTTTTCCGTGATGGCGACTCTAGTCACACGCGGAAAGGAAGGCGTTTTTTGTGCTGGAAGAGAGAGACCGCCTAAGGTTGCTCGTGTTATCCGGGCTGCTCACCGCAATGAGCATCGTGTTTTCCAGATTCCTCAGCGTGCAGATCCCGCTGAGCGGCATCGGCGCTCTGCGTCTGGGCTTCGGGCCCTTGCCTGTGATAGTCGCAGGCCTGATCGGAGGTCCCGTGATGGGCGCGGGAGTAGGTGCCGCTGCAGATCTCATCGGCTACTTCATAAACCCGTTCGGTGCAGCATTCGTGCCCCATATCACTGTGGTGTCGATCCTGACAGGAGCAGCGCCTGCCGTGCTGCTGCGGGCGCTTCACCACAATGCCTATCAGAGACCGGGGCTGTTGATGTACCTGGCTGTGATCGGCGTCTCCCAGGCAGTCCTTCATATCGGTGCAATGTCTCTGATAATGTTCTGGGTCTACGGTCTGCCCGTGAATGTGAGCCTGCTGTTGCGAAGCATCGCTCAGGCGATACTGATCCCCATCTATTCAATCCTGGCGTATGCTGTGGTGGACGGAACCTACTATCGCCTGAACATCGCCCGACGTCCTATCGCTCGATATCCAGAGCGCTGAGATCCACAGACGATTGCCTGCCGCCCTCGCGAGCGACCTGAAGGCGGGTCATGGCTCGTCTCAGCGCCGCCTGTGCCCTGACGATGTCGACATCGTGGCTGTGAGCCGCCAGCCTCTCCTTGGCGCGGCGCTGCGCGGCAAGCGCTCGTTCTACGTCAACTTCCTCGGGCAGCTCAGCGGCTTCAGCTAGTACGACAACCTTGTCTTTGGTGACCTCCATGAACCCTTCACTGATGGCCATGACGAGCTTCTCGCTGCCCTTGTAGATTCGCAGCACGCCTGTCTGGAGCCGGGTTACGAGCGGTATGTGGCCGGGCAATATACCTAAGTCCCCTTCGATCCCAGGCGCAACCACCATATTGACTTCGTCACTGAACTCGATCCGGTCAGGCGTGACTATGTCCAGCCTGAGGGTCTTATTGGTGATCATGTCATTCCTCCGCCGAGCTAGCCTAGAGCCTGCCGCCTACTACCCCATAGCCGATCGCACGCAGTCGGTCACTCGCAACCGGTCACTCCCCTGCCTCAATCCGCCTTGCCTTTTCGACCACTTCATCTATAGTGCCGACCATGAAGAAGGCCTGTTCAGGAAGATGATCATGCCTGCCCTCTATGATCTCTCTGAATCCTCGCACCGTCTCTTTGGCTGGAACAAACCTGCCCGGGATCCCCGTGTACTGCTCCGCGACGAACATAGGCTGCGACAGGAATCTCTGGATCTTCCTGGCTCTGGCCACGATCAGCTTGTCTTCATCAGACAGCTCGTCGATTCCCAGAATAGCTATGATGTCCTGAAGCTCCTTGTACTTCTGAAGGATCTCCTGGACCTGCCGGGCTGTGTCGTAGTGAGCCTGGCCGACGACACTGGGATCGAGCAGTCTTGAGGTAGAGGTCAATGGGTCTACGGCAGGGTATATGCCGAGTTCTGCAATGCTCCGGTCGAGATTCGTTGTCGCGTCCAGGTGAATGAACGTCGTGGCCGGAGCAGGATCGGTGTAGTCGTCAGCCGGGACATAGACCGCCTGTATCGAGGTTATGGATCCCCTCTTGGTGGACGCGATCCTCTCCTGCAGTGCACCGAGTTCTGTCGCCAGGGTCGGCTGGTATCCGACAGCCGCGGGCATCCTGCCGAGAAGCGCCGACACCTCTTGTCCCGCCTGAATGTACCTGAAGATGTTGTCGATGAAGAGCAGGACGTCCTGGCCCATCCTGTCCCGGAAGTACTCCGCCATTGTTAGGCCGGCCAGAGCAACTCTGAAGCGGGCGCCCGGCGGCTCGTTCATCTGTCCAAAGACGAGCGCTGTCCTGTCGAGCACTCCAGACTCCTTCATGCTCTGCCACAGCTCATTGCCCTCTCTGGTCCTCTCGCCGACGCCGGCAAACACCGAATAGCCGCCGTGCTCGTGTGCGATATGCCTGATAAGTTCCACGATGAGTATCGTCTTCCCGACCCCCGCCCCTCCGAACAGGCCGACCTTCCCACCTCTCGGATAGGGGGAGAGCAGGTCTATCACCTTGATGCCGGTTTCGAATACCTCTCTCTTGGTCTCGAGATCCTCCATGCGTGGAGGGTCACGGTGGATGGAGCTCTCCTCCGTGGCGTTGACCGGACCGCCTCCGTCTATCGTCTGCCCGAGGACGTTGAACACTCTCCCGAGAACCTCCGGGCCGACCGGCACTGTTATCGGCCGTCCGAGAGACTCTGCTGGCATGTCACGCGAAAGCCCCTCTGTAGGGCTCATGGATATGCACCTGACCGTCGATCTCGAAATATGCTGTGCGACCTCGAGGATCACTTCCCGGCGCGATGAAGGGCTCTGCCTTCTCTGCCCGTCGTCTATCACTCTTATGGCCGTGTTTGCCGGCGGAAGGTCTCCGTTAGGAAACTCGACCTCCACCACAGGACCGACTATGCGCGTGATTCTACCCACACTCATCTGAGGCCCTCCTCGAGCAACGCCTCTGAACCGCCAATGATCTCCGCCAGTTCTTCTGTGATCTCCGACTGCCTCGACCGGTTGTAAAGAAGTGTGAGCTCTCGGATCATCCTGTCTGCGTTGTCCGTCGCTGCACTCATCGCCGTCAACCGCGCAGCCTGCTCTCCTGCATATGACTCCAGCAAAGCCCTGTAGATCTCGGTCTCGACATATCTAGGGACGAGATGCCCCAGGATTGATTCCTCCGACGGCTCAAAGAGACACGTGCCCTCGCGGCTCGCCCCGCGGTTCTCCTGGCCATCCTCCAGGGGAATCATCGGCAACAGGCGGAACACCCTCGGGCGCTGCTCGAACGATGAGTAGAACCTGCTGTACACAAGAAGAGCCTGGTCGATCTTCTCTTCGAGAAACAGCTTCATGACATCCGCAGCGATCCTCGTCGCAAGGGCGAAGGTCGGCCGCTTTCCCGGTCTCAGGTACTCCTCCAGCGGCTGAAATCCCTTGGAGAGGAGCGCATCCCTTCCTACCTTCCCGACAACCAGGAAATCCACATTCCCGGAAAGCGCGTTTTCGCTGATGTAGTCAAATGCAAGCCTGATGACATCGTCGTTGAACGGGCCGCAGAGACCGCGATCCGAGGTGAACAACACTATTGCAGATCTTCCGCCGGTCCGCACGGCCATCAGAGGGTGATGCCCCTCTCCAGCCAGACGAGCGATGTCCACCAAGACCTCGCTAATGCTTTTCGCGAACGGTCGCGCCTGCTCGATCCTGCGTTCGGCCTGTTTGAAGCGGATGGTTGAGAGCATGCTCATAGCCTTGGTTATGTGCCTGATCTCTTTGATGCTCTTGATCCTGCGCTTGATGTCATCGAGGTTCTGCACTCACTTCTCCTCCTGGTCACTGGAAACAGCAAGCGACTTCTTGAACTCGATCACAGCCTCTCGCAGCTCATCGGCTATCTCGTCTATCTTGCCGGTCTGCCGGATGTGCCTGAGGATATCGGGACGGGTCTCATTGATGTACACCAAGAGCTCCCGCTCGAACCACTTCACCTGGTCGACAGGAACGTCGTCCAGCAGACGCTGAGACACCGCAAACAACAGGACCACCTGCTCAGCCTGGTCCATCGGCGAGTGTTGCGGCTGCTTCAGAATCTCGACTATGCGCTCTCCCCGCCTGAGCTGAGCCTGTGTCGACTTGTCGAGATCTGCTCCGAACTGGGCAAACGACTCGATCTCCCTGTACTGGGCAAGGTCCAGTCGAAGAGCACCCGCCACCTTCTTCATCGCGGGAATCTGCGCATCTCCTCCGACTCGCGACACTGAGAGTCCAACATTGACGGCAGGACGGACTCCTGCAAAGAACAACTCTGACTCGAGATAGATCTGCCCGTCGGTGATAGATATGAGGTTCGTTGGAATGTAGGCGGACAGGTCGCCCGCGAGCGTCTCCACTATGGGCAGTGCAGTCATTGAGCCTCCGCCGAGATCCGGATGCATCTTCGCGGCTCTCTCAAGCAGCCGCGAGTGCAGGTAAAACACGTCGCCCGGGTACGCCTCTCTGCCCGGAGGGCGGCGGAGAAGGAGCGACATTGCCCTGTATGCGACTGCGTGCTTCGACAGATCGTCATAGACGATCAAGACATCTCTGCCGCTCTCCATGAACTCCTCTGCGATCGCGCAGCCTGCATACGGCGCTATGTACTGGAGAGACGCGCTTGTGCCCGCATCTGCCGCGACGACCACTGTGTAGTCCATCGCCCCGAACTCCTCCAGGGTGGCAATCACCTGAGATATGGTCGAAGCCTTCTGCCCGATAGCTACGTACACGCAGATGACATCTCGACCCTTCTGGTTGATGATCGTATCAACCGCGATTGCGGTCTTGCCGGTCTGGCGGTCTCCGATGATCAGCTCGCGCTGCCCCTTGCCTAGCGGAATGAGCGCATCGATCACCTTTATCCCGGTGGCGAGGGGTTCCGAGACCTTGGCCCGCTGGGCGATTCCGGGCGCGTGTGCCTCGATGGGACGGGTCTTCTTGGTGGTGATTGGCCCTTTTTCGTCCAATGGCTGACCTAGAGCATCCACTATCCGGCCGATCATGACATCGCCCACGGGAACCTGGACCACTCTGCCGGTGAGCCTCGCTGTCTGTCCTGCCTTGATCTCTTCGTCGTCGCCGAATAGGACGCACCCGACCTCGTTTTCATCCAGGTTCAACACCATGCCGTAGACCTCGCCTGGGAAAAACACGAGCTCACCAAGCATAGCCCGCCTCAGTCCGCTGAGACGAGCCACGCCGTCTCCAACACTCAGGATAGTCCCGACGTCGTCATACCTGAGTTCGAACTCGTAGTCATGGATAGCCTGCCGGAGGGCGCCGCTGACATCCGAAGCCGTGTACCTCTCTTTGCCGCTGGGAAGAGGGACTCGCCTGAGTCTCCTCTTCAGCGCGCCAAGGTGACGCAGAATGGTGCCGTCTATGACCGCGTCTCCTGCTCTAACGGCTATCCCGCCGATCAGCGAGCTGTCTTTCGTCTGGTATAGCTCGATGTCTTCCCCGAACCTCGGTTTCAGCCGCTCACGCAGCTTCTCCAACTGCTGCTCGTCGAGTGGCGAGGCAACTTGGACCGTGACCCTGGGCGGCTCCATCACATGTCTGCCGTTTTCGCGGCGGACGCCGTTCCCGTTTGCACGGCCGTTCACTCGTTGCGGTTGGTGAGCCGAAGCGCTCGTCGATCTCGAATCACTGTGCTGCATTTGGCTCACCAGTCTTCTCGACGCGGACGCTCTGAATGAACTCCTCGAACCTGCGCCTCTGGTCCTCTTCCTCGATGATCCTGCCAAGCATCTTCGACGCAGCTAGCATTGCGAGCTCTACGGTCTCATCTTTCAGATCGTGCCACGCCTGGTGCCGCTCGTCTTCTATCTGCTTCATGGCTCTCTGAATCACAGCCGAAGCCTCTTCCTTCGCCTTGGCTATGATTTCATCCCTCTCTTGCTCGCCCTGCCAGCGGGCCTTCTCGATAGCGTCATGCACATCTCTCTTGAGCTGGACCATCTTGGCCTCATACTCTTTGCGGAGCCTCTCCGCCTCGGCGCGGTCGTTCGCGGCGGATTCGATGTCGTTCTTGATCCGCTCCTCCCTCGCACGCAGCAAGTTGCCAAGCGGTCGATACAAGGCGTACCAGAGTATCGCCACCAGGAGAAGGAAGTTGACGACCATGTAGATCATTGTAGCGAAACTGACTTCCATAACCTACGTCTCCTCAGTGAATGCGCGTACCGTCTCTCCTCCGTCTCTTCCCATCGGCTCACGGACTTCACACCAATGGGTTGATGTAGAGGAGAATCAGTGCGATCACAAGAGCAATGATAGGAGTAGCCTCCACGAGACCTATTCCTATGAGCATCGTGGAGAAGATCGAGGCCCTTGCTTCGGGCTGCCTGGCTATTCCATCGACTGCTCTGGCAGCGACGTTCGAGTCTCCCAATGCGGCCGCCAGTGCAGCAACGGAAGCGATCAGCGCGACAGCGCCTATGGATACCAGCTTAATGAGTACTATACCTTCCAGCATGTGACTTGACCCTCCCTAGAACGGAAACTCGCAGACCGTCACTCCTCGTATGCGACAGCTATGTACGCCAGCGACAGCATGAAGAAGAGGTAGGCCTGAATCACTCCGATGAATATGTGAAACAGCGAAAAAGCCGTGGGCACTCCAATCGGTATCAACCGCACCAGGATGACTATGAGCAACTCACCTGCGAATATGTTGCCGAACAGGCGAAACGCCAGCGTGATAGGCTTCGTGAAGGTCTCGATCAGGTTTATGGGCAGGAACAAGACGTTAGGCCTGATGAAGCTCTTGAGATATCCGACGAGGCCCTTTGACTTGATCCCGTAGTAGACCATCATTGCCAACACGACCAGGGCCAGACCGATCGGAACGTTCACATCAGCAGTAGGCGACTCGAACCACGGAATGACTCCGATCAGGTTGGAAAACAGGATGAAAAGAAACAGAGTGATCACCACAGGAGCGCATCCTCTCGCTCCTTCGGGCACACTGCTCTCAATCACTCCGACCAGGTACTCATAGGCGTACTCGACTAGACTCTGAACACCGGATGGCCTCTCTCTCAGGTTCCTGGTGACGAGCAGAGCCAGCAGAACCAGTACTGCAGTGATCACGAGACTGCTCACAACTACTCCCCTGTTTAGTGACACACCAAAGATGACGAGCTCCTGAACTCCCCCATGCATGCCGGCTACCTCCCAAGTAGAGCCGAGCCCTGTGCTTCATCGTGCACCGCTCGGTACACGACTCGGCCGAGGCCCACGAACAACGGCACCTGAACCGCAAACAGCATCACTGCGCACAATATCAATCCACCGACGCCGAGATGCCGGGCGACTGCCGCCAACCCCAGTGCTATCATCGGGAATCGCAGGCAGAAGCTCAGGAGTGCAGCTGCGCTGGCTCGTCCAGATGACTGCTGCGCGTCAGGGTTGCCGCTGGCGCCAATTTGGTCAGGGTTGGCCATGCCGGCCTGGCCGATGTTTCCCGACAGGGCTCTTGCGCTCTCCGAGACCATGATCCCGAAGCGATAGAGAGATGCGAAGTTGACCAGCCCGAGAAACACCCCGGCGATCACACCGGCCACCAGTGCATAGCCTGGCGTGTACGCGCTGGAGAACGCAAGGGACACGACAAGTCCGGCTGCAGCAATGAATAATGGTCCTCGAAGCGACAAGCGACAGCTGCTGTCCACCTGCTTCTACTCCTTGTGGTTCTGGCTCGATCCGTCTGACGCACCCGGATCCACCTTATCCGATGCGCCCGGCTTCGTCCTATCGGATTCGCCCGGCATCGCCTTACCAGATGGACCCGACTTCGCCCTATCGGAGGCTCCTGGCACTCCTTTATCGGATGCGCCCGGCTTCGCCTTGCCGGAGACATCTCTCATCGCAAGCCTGTAGATCCCGTAGAACCCGGCAAATGTACCCGTTATTGTGCCCAAAGCGGCGAAGATGGCGACGGTGCCTAGCCGCTCATCGATGTACTTGCCGAGAAAAAAGCCGCCAATGATATGTAACGCCAGGTTGAGGGAGACCGTTCCAAGGTACTTGAAAGACGACATGATCTCCGGGTCTATCAGGCGTCGACGCACTCTGCATCGCCTCTGTTGCCACAAGTGCCCAAAATCGAATAGGCCAGGGCTGTCATCCCTGGCCGCGGCGTCTATCAAAACGTGCTCCACACAGTCCGTCGAATCCCAAGACGTCAGTCACTGTCGCTGGATCAACTCTACTCGCTACGGCCTACCCCATCGCGGTGACGTGACATCCTTGGCATACATATGTAATCTGCACCTAGCGTTCTATGTCGAGATTTTACCACTCGGGCAGGTTCGGGTCAAGCAGAGGAGACCTCCAGCCACTGGCGCTGTCGCCACTTGTCGTTACTTTGTCCGACTGAACTCCTAGCCTGCACTTCTAGTCCGGCATATACTCCAGCAGGTCACCCGGCTGACAGTCCAACTCTCGGCAGATAGCATCCAGCGTGGAGAAGCGAATCGCCTTGGCCTTGCCCGTCTTGAGTACTGACAGGTTGGGCATAGCCACTCCAACTCGCTCGGAGAGCTCAGTTAGGGAGACCTTTCGGTCCACCATCATCCTGTCGAGGCGAACGACGATTGCCATTGCGTCTCCCTCCTACACGGTGAGATCCTGGTCTTCTTTGAGTTCAACGCCGAGCCTGAAGACCTCGGCCAGGACAAGGATCACGAAGCCGGCAATCATTGCTGGGAAGTTCAAGCCAACCCTCGCGTTGATCTCAACGCCCGGGATGGACATCCTCATCAGGTTAAGTCCCACTGCAGCCTCGACAGCAGACTGCAGAGCAGCGCCTATCATGAACAGGTATCCCACCCACCGGATCCGGCCGACATTCTCCTCTGTAAACGGGTGCTCCTTAGCAAAGCTCGCCATGAGACGTCGCAGATGGTTCAGCATCAGCAACCAAACCGGGATCAGGACTAAGGCCACCCCGATAATGGCCGCAAAAGATCCAAGACTCGATTCAACCCCCGGCCCATTGAGCACTATCTCAGCGCCTGGCGATTGCAGAGTGATCTTGTGGTGACCCGCGCCGATCAGCGCACCGAGGTCAACCACGCCTGCGATGTGTAACACCGCGCCGACTACCGCACCGAGTGCCAGTGCAGATCCGGACGCAATCGTCACGTACCAAAGCACGTTGAAGAGAGTGGTAAGGCCGGACGACACTGACCTCTTTCCAAGGTATCTCACAGTCAATTCCTCCAGTTCGAACAACCTATGGCCCGCAGCGGAGCCTGCGGCTGATGACTCATTACGACTACATGTTACGCAGCCTAATAACGTTTGTCAATAAGTATTTTATGTATAACATTAAATCATTAGTGTTATTCGTGTAACCGGGAGCTGCATTGGGTGTGTGGATGGCTTGCCAATCGATCGCTTACCAGTGGATCGCTCACGAGGAGATGGCTCCGTGTTGCGGTGTCTGGTGCGCTGGAGCCGACACGGAGTGCTGGAGTTGGCAGCGATGGAATCACAGCGAAGCGATAGCGACCGACAGGGCAGCATAGTCGCCGATCATCTCGCCCAGCCCTGCAGGCACGACTCTGCAGACGCGTCTGGAGCGCGAGAGGCACTCCTCTTCTAACACCCTCTTGGCTTCAGGCCACAGCAGTTCGGTCGCTCTTGCAAACACGCTGCCGATCACTATGATCTCAGGGTTCAGTATGTCTATGAGGATCGCGAGTCCCTTGCCCAAGTAGTGCCCGGAAATGCGATAGATCTCTCTTGCGAGCTCGTCGCCGTCCATGGCTGCACTTGCCACGACTCTTGCATCAAGCTGGTCCAGCTGATCCATACCAGAGCAGAATGCAACCTTCTCTCCTGCCTGGAGCTTCTCGATGACCTTCATCCTGGCAAGCTGCGCTATGCCGCCGCCGCTGCAGAAGCCTTCGAACGAACCTGCCTTTCCATAGCCGACAGGGCCGATTGGCTCGAGACGGATGTGACCGACCTCGCCAGCCATATCGTTTGTGCCGCTATACAGCCTGCCGTCCAGAATGAGCCCTGCACCCAGGCCAGTTCCAAAGGTCATGAACACGACATTCCTGAAGCCGCGTGCGGCACCAAATAGCCACTCTGCCAAGGCCCCAGCGTTGGCGTCGTTTTGCAGTACAGCCTCTATGCTGAAGCGATCCTCTAGGATTTTCACGATCTCAACGTTGTCCCAGCCCGGGAGGTTAGGCGGCGACAGTATCGTCCCTCTCCTGCTGTCTAGAGGGCCGCCGCAACTGATCCCTATCTTCGATACATCGCTTGGTCGAAGCCCGCTCCGAGACAAGATCGCGTCGATGGTCTCCTCTATGCGCTCCACAGCAGACTGCCACCGCCCAGCGGGCGTCGGAAAGGACACCTTATCCACGATGGCGATGTCATCGACTGTGAGGTTGTGTGTGGACTCACAGCAGGCGTTGCCCTCCTCGGCTTTCAACTGACCGAGTACGACGGCACACTTCGAGCCCCCGATATCTACTCCGATCAGGTTTCTCACGCGATCGCCTCCAAATCCCGCAGCTGAACCTCGTAGTCGCGCATTCTGCAACGAATGCACCTGCGAAGAATATCCTCTGCGCCTTGACGCCCGTGCCTCTGTGATCCTCGACGAGAGAGGGCCTTTGGCAATGGTCTCTCTTCTATGTCTCAGCTCTCGCATCCTTTTCTCGGTCTCATAGCTTCCGCCCGAGTGGCTCCTACGCTTACCCGCTGCGCCTGCTGATCTCTCCCAGACCGCTCTGCGAGCCGGTGAGGTACACGATGAACCAGGCCAGAACCAGCACCACAGCAGTGCGAGTGGCCGTGGCGAGGTGTGAGTTCACCCCGACGATGCCCACTTTGGCCAGGACGGAAGTGAGGGTAGCAATGAGAGCCGACAGGAACGCATTGACCAGCCACATGCTCTCACTCTCCTTCTGCGCAGGACCCGGCGTCCGCCGCACCCGTGCAGTAGTTTTTCCATTTCCATCATACGGCTGGCTGCCCCATCTAGGAAGCTGCTTGTGCTCAGAAGCTGTGGCCCCGCCCGGCACGTCAGCGGTATGCTCCCTCTTAGGACAAGAAAAAAAAGCCCTTGAGCGTGCGCTCAGGGCCGCAGAACCAGACATCACTCAGCCGAGCCGTGACTGTCGGCGGGGTTGGCCGGAGCCACGATGTAGGAAGCGTTGTTCTCGAGGATCTCGTTTTGCTCGTCCGTGATGATGATGCACTCGCTGAAGTCCAAACACTTGCACAGGGTCTGCTTGCCCGCCTTGGAGCTGTCCATGAGGACGTAGGTCTTCTTGGCGTGCTCCATCACCAGCCGCTTCTTGCGCGCTTCCCGCAGATCCGGTGTGGTGATGCCGCTCTTGGCGGTGTAGCCGCTTCCCCCCAGGAAGGCCTTGTCGAAGAAGAGCTGGGAGAGCTGGACCTCGGTGATGGGGCCGGCCACCGACCCCAGGACCGGCGACACTTCCCCGCCCAAGGACACACAGGTGAAGGCGCAGTCTCCGGTGACCATGGGCAGGATCTGGGTATTGGAGGTGACGATGGTGACCTTCTTGTCCATCAGGTACTTCACCATGGCCAGAGTGGTGGTGCCGGAGTCGATGTAGATGATCTCCCCCACGTCCACCAGCGAAGCGGCGTAGCGGGCGATCTGCTCCTTCTCCTTGGTGTGCAGCCGCTCCTTGGTGGTCAAGGGAATCTCGTAGGCGATGGTGCGGAGCTTGGCTGCGCCGCCGCGCAGCACGTCGATGAAGCCCTCCTCTTCCAGCGCCTTCAGGTCGCGCCGAATGGTGGCCTCCGAAGTGCCCTTAAACAGCTCGCACAGCTCGTGCAGGTAAACAATCTCCTTGGCTTCCAGCTCGGCCAAAATGCGCTGCCTGCGAACGTAGGGAATCATTAACCGCTACCACCTTCTCAGAGATGCACAACCTGAAGGGAGCAGGACGCTTGGAGCTCTGCCAGCTGGCTGGCTGAGGGCATGGCCGCCTGGGCGCCCGGCTGGGTGACCGTGAGGGAAGCGGCCAGCGTTGCCCACACCGCGGCCTGTTCGGGGGAGATGCCCTCCAGCAGCTTGGCGGCGAACACGCCCACATAGCTGTCGCCGGCACCGGTAGTATCCACCGCCGGCACCCTGCGGGCTGGGATAAACACACCTTCTTTTCCATTATACAACACGCTGCCAGCTGCACCAAGGGTGATGATGACCATGCCCCCCACCTTGGCCTGCAGCACTGCGCAGGCAGACAGGGCATCGGCCAAGCTCTCCACCTGCCGGCTCGCGTAGAAGCTGGCCTCTGTTTCGTTGACGATCAGGCAGTCCACCAGTCTGAACGCCTGCTCTGAGATGGGCAAGGCCGGCGCCGCATTGAGCAGCACAAAGCAGCCGTGCTTCTTGGCCAGCTCGACACCGAACTCCGTAACCGGTACAGGGATCTCCATTTGGAAAATGGCCAGGGAGCTGCGGGCGATCTCCCCCTCCACGGCCAGGAGATGATCCTCAGTCAGGGCGTAGTTCGCCCCCCGCACGATGTTGCCGAACACCGACCCGTCGGAAAGGACGTTGTTCACGCCCAAGCCAGTGGGCTCGCTGGTCCAGAGGATCCTGGAGGTGTCCACACCCGCCCTTTCCAGGTTCGCGGCGATGTACTCCCCGTACATGTCCCGTCCCAGGGCCCCGATCATCAGAGTGGGCACGCCCAGCTTGGCTGCCTGCACCGCCTGGTTGGCGCCCTTGCCTCCCCCGCAGGTGGTGACCCGGTCCACGTGGTAGGTCTCCCCCAGCCGAGGCAAGCGCTGCTGCTCGAGAATAATATCGAAGTTCAGAGATCCGATGACCACAATCCGCCTCTGATTGTCCATGGGTCCACCTCTAGTCGGCGATGAGGGACTTGCTGTACAGCTTGGACTGCAAGTATTCGAAGTACGCGGCCAGCACGATGATGATGCCGGTGGCGATGTACTGGTAGAAGGTGTCTACGCCCGTGACGATGAGGCCCACCTTCAGTGTGGACAGCAGGATCGCTCCCAGGAAACTGCCGATGACGGTGCCCTTGCCACCCGCCAGGCTGGCGCCGCCGATGGCCGCCGCGGCAATGGCATCCAGCTCGTAGCCCTGCCCAGCTGTGGGCTCGCCTGTGCCCAGTCGGGCCAGCATGACCAGGCCGGCCAGGGCGGCGCCGATGCCCACCATGCCGTAGGCCAGGATCTTGTGCTTGTCGACGTTCACACCGCTCAGGCGGGTAGCCTCTTCATTGCCACCCATTGCGTACACGTAGGAGCCAAAGGGGGTGTACTTCAAAACAATGTGACATATAATGGCAAAGCCAATGAGAAGAAAGATGGATTTGGGCACGTAGGAGAAAACCGTGCCCTCTATCATCTGACGGAACTCCTTGGGGATCTTCAAAACCGGCCAGCCACCTGTGATTACGTAGGCCACACCCCGGTACATGCTCATGGCGCCCAAGGTAGCCACGAAGGGCTGCAGCTTCAGCTTGGCCACCAGCGTGCCGTTGACCAGTCCCAGCAGGAAGCCGACGGCGATGCCGATCAGGCTGGCCAGCACAGAGTGGACGCCAGCCACCAAGATCTTCCCTGTCACCACGATGACCACAGCGAAGATGGAGCCGATGGAAAGGTCGTTTCCACCTGTCAGGATGGCGAAGGTGATGCCGATGGCCAGCAGACCGTTGATTGTGCTGTGTTTTATGATGTCCAGCACGTTGTAGATGCTGATGAAGCTGAGGTCCAGGGCGGTAAATATGGCAAACAACACCGCCAGGGCGATGACGATGCCCATCTCCCGGAAGGCACCTCTTCTGCGCTTTGCCTTGCTCATTGCTGTTCCCCCATCGCGTAGTAAAGAATTCTCTCTTCCGTCAGCTCAGTGTGGTCCAGTTCCTTGACGATCCTGCCTTCGCTCATGACCAGTACCCGGTCGCTCATGCCGATGATCTCCGGAAGCTCAGAGGAGACCATGATCACCGACTTCCCCTGGGCCACCAGGTCTTCGATTAGCCCGTAGATCTCCTCCTTGGCCCCCACGTCCACGCCCTTGGTGGGCTCGTCAAAGATCAGGATGTCCGCATCCGAGGCGAGCCACTTGGCCAGCACCACCTTCTGCTGGTTGCCCCCGCTCAGCTTCTGCGTGGGATAGCTCGGGTCGGTGATGTTCAGGTTCACCGCCCGCCCCAGCTTCTCGCAGTTTTCATCCTTGGCGGCATGGGAGACAAAGCCGCGGCGGATGAACTTGCGCAGGCTGGTCAGGGCCATGTTGTCTGCATTGTTGAGGGTTTTCACAAACCCCTGGGTCTTGCGCTCCTCTGGGATGAGGCCGATGCCGTGGGACAGCCCTTCCTCGGGCGAGGAGATCTCGACTTTGTGGCCGCGGATGTACACCTCCCCGCCGGTCTTCCTGTCGGCACCGAAAATGGCCCGCACCACATCGGTGCGCTTGGAGCCCACCAGCCCAGCAAAGCCCAGGATTTCGCCTCGGCGCAGCTTGAAGGACACATTCCGGAAAGTGGGCTCCACGCTGAGGTCCTTCACCCCCAGGACGACCTCGTCGGTGAAACAGCGGGGCCTCTTGCGCACGGCGAAGGCGGAGACGTCCCGGCCCACCATGTGCTTGATAAGCTGCTCCCGGGTGATCTCGCCGACTCTGTAGGTGCCCATGTAGCAGCCGTCCCTCAGGACCGTGACGGTGTCCGTCAGCTCGAAGATCTCGTCCAGGCGGTGGCTCACGTAGAGGATGGTAATGCCGTTGGCCTTCAGCTCCCGGATGATCTCGAACAACCTCTTCACCTCCTGGGTGCTCAGGGAAGCGGTGGGCTCATCCAGAGAGATCACCTTTGCCTTGTGGAAGAGGGCTTTCGCAATGGACACCATCTGCAGCTCGCCTGCGCTGAGGTTCTTCAGGCTGTCCTCACTACGGAGACGGCAGTTCAAGCGGTCCAGGATGGCGTTGGCCTGCTCGTGCAGTTTGTCGTAGTCGATGAACAGCCCCCTGCGGGGTTCATAGCCGAGGGTGATGTTCTGGCCGACGCTCAGCTCAGGGATGAGGTTGATTTCCTGGTGCACCTTGGCGATGCCGAACTCGATAGCGTCCTGGGCCGAGCGGAAGTGGACCTCCTGGCCGTCGATCTCCACCGAACCCTCGTATTCGGTATGCACGCCATGCAGGATGTTGAGCAGGGTGGACTTGCCCGCCCCATTTTCTCCCACTAAGGCCCGCACCTCGCCCTTAGCCACTTCGAAACTGACGTCGTCCAGGGCCTTCACGCCAGGGAAGGATTTGGAGACATGACTGAATCTGATCATCGCTAGGTCCGCCATTAGCTTCACCTTTCTTGATGAAGGGATAGCCCGGGCGGGCTATCCCCTCTCTCTGCAAACCTAGTAACCCTTGACGAACTGAGCCTCGGTCCAGTCGATGATCTCCTCCGCCGGAGTGTTCACATTGGTGCTGTCGATGAGGGCCTGGGGTGTCCAGACGACCCGCGGCAGTTCCTGGCCGGCCAGCACACGGAGGGTTGCCTCCGCGGCGATCTGGGCCTTGTAGTACGGGAAGGAGTCGATGGTGGCATCCATTTCGCCGTTGCGGATGGAGTCGTAGGCTTCGCCGATACCGTCAACGCCCACTACCAGGATGTCCTTGCCGTAGGCGTTGACAGCTTCCTGCACGCCCAGGGCCATGACGTCGTTGTTGCAGAAGATGGCCTTCAGGCCAGGATACTGGCGGATCCAGATCTCAGCCAGGTTCTTGGCCTTCAGGCGGTCCCAGTCGGCGTTCTGCTTGGCCACGATCTCAATATCGGGGGCATTGGCAGCCATCCACTCTTCGAAGCCCAGGGTTCTCTGGCGGGCGGCAAAGGCCAGCGGCATGCCCACCACGATGGCTGCCTGGCCCTGACCGCCGAGCTTCTCGGCGATCCACTGGGCGGCCAGCACGCCGTTGTCATAGGCGCGGGGGCCAACGAAGTGCGGGGCGATCTCAATCAGGCCGTCGTTCACGTTCACAACCGGGATGCCGCGCTTCATGGCGTTCTCCACGCCGGGCACCAGGTTGCCATCGGAGATGGGCGACAGCATCAGGGCATCATAGCGCTGGTTGACCATGTTGTTCACGATGGCCAGCTGGCCCTGCTGGTCGCCCTCGCCCTGAGCGGAGCGGACATCGATGGTGACGTCAAAGCCCACCTTGCGCAGCTTGTCCTGGATGGCCCAGTAGCCTTCACGCAGGGTCCGCCAGTACTCGTTTTCAAAGGCCTTGGCCACGGCGCCCAGCTTGAGGGACTCCTTTGTAATAGGCACTTCGCCGAACTTCTCCCGCATCTCCGTGTACATCATGCCGGCTTCTTCGTCGGGGTTGAAGGCGAAGACAGTGCTGCCAGCAAGCAAGATAACCAGTACAACAAAGCAGGTAATGAGTTTCTTCATGTTTCTCCTCCTCCACTTTCTTGTCGGCCTTCAGGCCAGACACTTGAGCAGAATCTGCTGTGCGGCAACCGCGTCGTTCTGGCTTACGATAACCTCGATGGTGTCCATCCCTACTCTGTCCAGCAGGCGCATCATGCGCTGCAGCAGCTGAATGTTGGTCTCACATTCCGCCTCAGCCCCCTCTCTAACTGGGAATGTATCAAAGTAGATCACTCCATCATAGCGGTGTTTTTTGAGATAGTACAGGAACTCCAGCGTCTGCAGGAAGCTGACAGTCCCCACCATGAGCCCGTCGTCCCGGTAGCCGTAGCCGTCGTTGAGGTGCACCCCAAAGAGGCGCTTCTTCTCCGCTGCCAGGACCAGGGAGTAAGCGGGGTTTTCGTGCTTCATCCTCATGTGGCAGTAGTCCAGGGTGACGCCCACGTTGGGCCTGTCCACATCGCCGATGAGGAGCAGCGTGGTGCCGATGTCGCCCACCAGGGAGAACACCCGAGGATCGTAGGGTTTGCACTCGATGCTGATGTTGACGGCCGGGTCGCGGTCGGCGATCTCCCGCACGGCGTTCACCACCTGTTTCCAGGCTCGGGCGTAGTCCAGCTGGAAGGGGTAGTCAAACCCGTCGTAGGCCAGCCAAATGGTGATCTGGCTGCCGCCGAGCTCCTTTGTGATGTCCACGGCCTGGAAGCACAGCTCATTGGCTTCCTGAGCTAGGGCCGGGTCGGCATGGCCGAGCTCACCGTTGATGAACCGCTCGCAGAAGCGCAGCGCCAGGCCGTTTACTGCGAGGTTGTTGCGGTGCAGGGCCTTTTTCAGTTCCGCCAAGTTGCAGCCAATCAAGTGCTCCGGGTAATTGAGCTCAACGTGAGTCAGGCCATCTATCTTACCCATCCTGTCCAGAGCTGCGAGCACCGTTGTGTTCTTGTCCAGAAACGAGTTGATGCGCGTTGCTAGTTTCATAACCTGTCTCCTTGAAGTGTTCTGAGCCCATTATACGAGTCTTTTCATTTTACGTCAACACCTTGCATTACTTGTCATTAGTTATCAATCGCGTTTGTCAATGCAGTTTTGATTGACTAGCCATACAAGAGTGATCCACTCGTACTCGTGGGCCTGTTGCCAAACTCGGGTAGCTCACGCGATTCCAGATGGCAGATGGTAGAATGAGCATGTAGACTCCCGACACTTGGAGTGAGACCTATGATGGGAGTCAAGACCAGGAACCGAGGCTGTTCTTCGGCCGAGGAAGCGGCGCAAGGTAGAGTATCTGTATGTCGAGCTGACGAAGATCACGTACCCGATCAGGACCCCGAAAGGTCTCGCTGGCAGCCAGGCTTGGCATATGTGCACGAAGGTGTGGCGGAGACGGGCAGACGCCTTGCTAACAGCCTCGCCCTACAGTGTCTTGACGCGGTCGCATCTAGGACACATCCTTGATAAACGCGGACGCGCATAGTACGCTGATATGTAGGAGGGGTACCAATGAGACGTGTTTCCATCAGCGAAATCCGAGCAAATCCTGCGAAGCTGTGGAACTCCCCTGACGGCTCCGAGACCGTGATTACCGTGCGCGGAAAGCCTAAGGCGGTAGTCGTACCAGCAGGCGACGATGTGGAGCTGGTCCTTAAGAGCATCAGGAGAGCCAAGGCTCAGATGGCTGTCGAGCGACTCCAAGCGTACGCTGTCGAGAGTGGATTAAACACTCTCACAGATGAAGAGATAGAGAGAGAAATCAGCGAGGCTAGAAAGAGTCGTTCTTGAGTGTGATCGACCTCAGAGGTGGTGAGTGGCATTGCGGCAGTTAGCAGAGATAAAGGATCTCCTTGAGGAGCCCCAAGTCCCCGAAGGAACCGGCCGACTCATCTTCATGCAGATCCACCCAGGCTTGCCACCCCACACCGATACAAGCGGTAGCTGAAAAGGGACGGGCAAGTGGTAGTTGAGAGCCACGGCCGTGGAGCGAGATATCGCTATATCGAGCGCAGCGACGAACTGCATTGATCTGGCGTGTCCGTTCTTCGCACTGAATCTCTCACGCGAAATGTACCGAAATGTACTTTGGTGCATTTCGCGTTCGAAATGTACAATAGACGCGAAGAAATGCCTAATGTAACGCAATTGTCCTGGTAAAGCTGTCGTTCAAAGTGTACACAAATGTACATCTAGGGTACCTCAACATCCCAGTCAACGCCGCGGCGAATCGGATACTGGAGGAAGGCATGACCGAAAAGGCAATTCGATCGATACTGTCCGAGTTTGGTGTGACGCATGCAGAGCGCATCACTCAGGTGTATGTGTCTGCATGGAACATCGACGACAAGCTTGTTCTCAAGCGCAACACCGACTCTTCTCAATGCGACAAGAGCATCAGACTCAGTAACCTTCTCATCGAGGCAGGCCTCCCGGTAGCGAGATATTACAAGACAACAGATGGAAGAGGCTATGTCCGTGGCGAAGATGGCTGCTACTGCCTGATGAGCAGAATAGCCGGGAGTCATCTCGATCCGTACTCCGGTAATCCCTACGAGAACGGAAGGATGCTCGGGACGATCGTTGCAACTCTGCATTCTGCACTCAAGGGTATCGAAGATCAAGTCGAGTGTCCTGACGTGCATTGGATCAGGGAGCTAGATGGGTGGATCAAAGCTGAGATTCAGCGGCACGGCATCGCCTTCGCCGACGGCCTGATTGAGGATTGCTACGCTTTTGTCGAGCTATACGACACTCTGCCTCGTCAGCTCATTCACAGAGATATGCACCTTCAAAATCTGGTGTTCAGCGGCAGCGAGCTTGCTGGATACCTAGACTTCGACATGTGCCAAAGAAACGCTCGCATCCTGGGCGTCTGCTATTTGGGCGCAACAATGCTTGTCGGCAACTACCGCGACCTCGAGAAGGTGAAAGCTTGGAGCAGGATCTTCTGCGGAGTTATCGACGGATATAGCGCTTTGGCAGGGCTCAATGAGTTCGAAAGAGCAGCCTGTCCCATGATGTTCGTCCTGACCGAGGTGATCTTCTCCGAGTTCTACGCCAAGCTTGGGGACAGCCAAGCGATGAGCAGCTGTGTAGACATTACCAACTGGATGTACGAGAACAGGGACTTCCTTGGAGAGGTGTGCGGCACTGGCCGATCTAACCTTCTACTGGCAGAGCCCCAGTCGAACCTCTGATGATCAGATCTGTCCCCAAGACCACAGCCACCTCGCTGGGCCCTTTCTCGCCGTTCGACAGAGCAATAGCCTCTCTTGCTGCAGCCTGGCCGAGTTCGAATACCGGCTGCTTGACAGTTGTGAGAGGGGGCTGAAGCCTGACAGCCCAGACATCGTCGTCAAAGCCCACAACTGACATATCGTCCGGTATGCGCAGACCTGCGGAATCCATGATGCGAGCCACGTCCGCCGCGACCGTAGTGTTGGTCATAAGCAATGCAGTCGGCCGATTCGCGGACGATAGCATTGTCCTGACTCGAAACTCTACGTCCCCACCTGACGAGAAGCTGTCCCCCACGTCTATGTAGTGACTGCTATCGATGGAAAGACCGGCATCAGCCAGAGCCTTGCGGTATCCCTCAACTCGCTGCTTGTGATCAGGGAATCGGATATCTGTGACGATGACCCCTATCCGCCTGTGGCCTATGTCAACGAGATGCTTGGCTGCTTTGTACCCGCCTCCGAAGTTGTCACTCTTGACGCTCGGCACACCTTCCCCGAAGTGGTCGCCGACGACGACAAAAGAGCCGGTTTTGACGAGCTCCGGCACGTAGTAGTCAGTCGAAAGGGTCAAAACGAAGACCCCGCCTCGGATCCGCCTCTCCTTGCAAAAAACGGTAAACTGCATGGGATCCTTGGGCATCTTGCGAAGCGACACCAACTCCAGGTTGAGGTCGTAGTCGCACACAGTATAGCTGATCCCCAATAGCAAGTCCGAGAAGTATGTACTGTATCTGAGCCTAAAGTGATCCATCGGTGCAAAAACTGCGATCGTATCGAGCTCTACACGCCCGACTTTGGGCTTGAAGTCCAGAGACTCGATGACTTGCAGCACTCGTCTGCGCACTTCAGGGCTAACGTCGGGCTTGCCGTTCATGACCCGGGACACAGTAGCCGTCGAGACTCCGGCAGCCCTTGCGACATCGTATATGTTCAAGCCCATACCCTCCAGCTTGCTACGGCATCTTCTGCACTACTACTGCGTCTGAGTGACTTCATCCTGCCGCAGCTGCGGCGAAGTGACGAGAATGTCTACCGTAACTGTTACAGAACGCTCTATCTGGGTGTTCTACATGATGCTCACAGATTCCTTCCACACACCCACACTCTTGGGAGCATGCGGCTGAGATGGCCCTTGTCTCTCGGGTTCAGACGGTGTTGGTTGCGCTACACTGCGGCTAGGCGGCGGCCGCGCGGGGTTGCGTCGTGAGCAGAGCGCAGCCGACTCGGTCGAAGCAGTGCCTAGGTGGGTTCTTAGAGGAGTCCAGTGGTGGCAGGCGAAGTTCTCACTAGGCAGATGATGCCACTAGAGTCCCGTGGAGGTGCTTTGAGTGAGAGCAGGTCAGACAGAAAGCGAATTTGACCTTGAAACCAAGAGGATACTCAGTGACCCCGCCAACCTTGAGTGCACATGCCCGCGGGCCCAGTGCCAGTATCACGGCCAGTGTCGAGAATGCGTAGCACTGCACAGGTATTACAAAAGCACACCGGCTTGCCTCGAGGTTGCCAAGGGCACTTGATGGAGGTGCGCCATGACGAGTCCTGGTCCGCTCTTCAAGAACGTGGACTGCATCGAGTTCTACGTCTCCGACCTACAGAAGGGGCTCGACTACTACTGCAACGGGCTCGGGCTCAAGGTCCTGTGGAGGACTGAGACAGCTATCGGGCTTGGAATGGCGAATGACGTTGCAGAGATTGTCATACAGAATGAGTGGGAACGGATGGAAGTTGACATCAAGGTCGACTCGGTCGTTGACGCCGTCGAGCGGATCAAGGCGGCCGGTGGCGAAGTAGTCTACGGGCCATTCGACATACGAATCGGGAAATGCGCTGTGGTGAGGGATCCCTGGGGCAACCGGCACGTGATCCTGGATACCACCAAGGGCACATATATCACTGACGGCTCAGGAAACATCATTGGACAGGCGAAGCCCGAGTAGGCCGAGCACCGTTGCCGGGCGCGCAGCAGGGCAACGGAGTCGGACAACGCAGTCGGGCGGCATGGCCGGGTATTACAACCGGGTAACGCATTCGGGCAGTGGGACCGGGCAGGCGGACCGAACCGGTAAGCTCCACTGACCAGTGCGGCCCGGCGGAAGCTGCCGGTGTGGGGCCTACAGCAGTCCAGAGAGGGAGGGAGTCTTGGCATGGATGAGTTGAAGCAGGGAAGTATGGATGAGTTCGAAAAGACCAATGAGGAAATCCTGAGGCTGGTCGACGAGTGGGCGCCACGGCTCCTCGCGCTTCCTGAGGAGACCATAGCGAATAGGCGGAACAGCCAGAACAGATCCATCAAGCAGATCCTCGGACACCTGATTGACTCCGCCTCAAACAACACCCATCGGATAGTGCACTTGCAGTATCAGCCCACTCCTCTTGTCTTCCCCAACTACGCCACCTATGGCAACAACGACCGATGGATCGCTATTCAGAACTACCAGGCTGAGAACTGGCATGACATGGTCCAGCTGTGGAAGTACGCTAATGTCCACATAGTACATGTGATCCGGAATGTCGATGTGAATAAGCTGGACAATGAGTGGATTGCCGGGCCCGACGAGATGGTGTCGCTGAGAGACATGATCGTCTCCTACCTGGACCATCTCAAGTTCCATTTGGACGAGATCGGAGAGCTGGCAGGAGACGCCGCCCGGCAACGCGATGTCGAACCAGAAAAGACCGCCTGCGGCAAACCTGCAATAGTACCCATGTTCAACTCCGTAGGGCAGTGCGAGGAAGCCATAGACCTGTACAAGAGAGCGTTCGGGGCGAAGGTGGACTGCCTATTCCGATACTCTCATGCTGATAAGCGCGACTGGCCGTCTCCGCTAACAGACGAGCAGGCCAGGAAGATCTTCCACGCAGAGATGCACATCTGTGGCCAACGCGTGATGTTCTCTGACCACCTAGAGCAGGGCTTTCAGCCGGGAACGTGGCTGTCGCTGGTGGTTGTGTTTGACGACCCTGAGCAGGTGAAGGCGGCGTACGAGATCCTCAAGGACGGCGGCACCATCGTCTATCCGATACAGAGCAGAACCTACTCTGCATGTATTGGAGTACTGGTAGACCGATTTGGGATCCGCTGGACACTGATGGTAGAGTAGTGCCACGCTGAGACGGGTGACTGAGGACGCCTATCTCACAGCTCAATCTTCCGGGCCGAGTTCGTGACGAAACCGCGTGCGAGCAAACGATCACGGCGCCTAGTGACTAGTACAGGTATCTTCCCCCTGGGACAGGTAGGGACGATGGCAGATCTGCAGAGGTAAGCTTGTTGCCGTAGCACTCAAGGTATTTGAGGGCCGTACAGCCATCTACATTGAGGCTGGTCAATAGGTTGTTGTAGCAGATGAGAGCGTACAGGGATGTGAAGCCGCTCACATCTAGGCTTGACAGCTGGTTGTCGTGGCACTCGACGCGTGCCAGAGCTGTACAGCCGCTTATGTCAAGGCTGGTCAGCTGGTTGTAGTAGCAGAAGAGCCCCTCCAAAGCCGAGCAGTCACTAACATCCAGGCTGGACAGCTCGTTGTAGTAACAGTACAGCCCCACGAGATTCGCGCAGCCGCTTACGTTCAGACTGGTGAGCTGGTTGCGGAAGCAGTAGAGGGATACGAGGGCTGAGCACCCGCTTACATCCAAGCTAGTGAGTCTGCTGTCATTGCAGTAGAGTCTCGTCAGCTCCGTGCAGCCGCTCAAGTCGAGAACCCCGCTAAGGTCCTTGCTGAGCCACGTGATCGAGGTCACTCTCTTCGGGGTGGCCGAACTCCAGGTCACGCCGCCCCAAGAGCTGGGATCACCCGGGTCATAGCCAGTGCCCACGCCTGTTCTGTCCCCATTCCGGCCAGGACCGTTTGGCTGCTCCAGGAAGGCCACTAGCTTCTGGTAGTCGTGACCATCATAGCCGGGAGGAGTATGAACTGAGCATGCCGCCGGCAGCGCCAGGCTCAGGTAGAGGAAGACCACAAGAGATGCTATCAGCCATCGACCTATTCCACGTCCTCTGCGTGTGATCGAGCTTCTTTGCGTGCACCAGTGGCTTAGCATTGCCTCTCCTCCGTTACCCATCGTCGGTCGTCACCCGGGTATCGCTAGCCACGTCGATTGTCAGGCAGACTCAGGCCTGTGCAGATCTCCCAATCCAGACGGTGATTCGTGATCGGCGCACGGACTCCTGCAGCGCCTAATACATATGGACCAGCCGTTCAGCTCCGGCTGGCGAGTCGCCTCGAATCGGTCTGAACAGCCACGTGAGCGCGTACTGATTACATAAGTGGGTTCTGTCGACGTAGCGACCTCCAATGGGGTCTCGTATGTAAGCACAGCTGGTCGGCCACTTGCCAGAAGGTATGTTACCGACGTGGCTCGAAAACCTCCATGAGTATTGACGATCGGCTTGCGTTGACGCCTGCGGGTACGCAGTATTGGCATAGGAGTGATATCGGTATGAGTGAACGATCTGATCGCGCTGTGGAGCTGTTTCGGAAGGGTTTTGCCTGCTCTCAATCAGTGCTTGCCGCCTATTCGGACTTGTTCGGTCTGGACGAGAAGACCGCACTCCGGATCTCCGATGGCTTTGGCGGTGGAATCGCTCGAAGGCAAGACCTATGCGGTGCGGTGTCGGGTGCAGTGATGCTGCTCGGCCTTAGGTACGGGAGGACTAGGGCCGAGGATACAGAGGCTCATGAAAGGACATTCAGCTACGTCAACCGCCTGTGTGACGAGTTCATACGTAAGTATGGCTCGTTGAACTGCGGCGATATTCTAGGATGCGATTGGCCTACCGTGAGGAACAGAGGACTGCGTGATTCTGTGTGCACAAAGTGTGTGAGAGATGCCTCGCAGATTGTTGAGCGCTTGTTGCAGGCCGACGTAGCCGAGTAGCCAGAAGGAGAGATGGGCTAAGTGAGGACCAAAGAGGAGTACTACCAGCTCGTTCTTGAGAACAGAAAGATCGCCAGTGATCCAGAGAACCTGAAGTGCCCGTGCTCTGAGCTGTGCGAGTGGCACGGACGGTGCCGAGAGTGTGTTGCTCTGCACAGGTACCACAAGGACCATGTGCCTGCCTGTTTGCAGGAGTTCGTCAATGAGAAGCTCGCCGCCCTCGTCGGGATAGGAGAGCTCAAGGCGGTCCCGAAAGAGAGAACACCCCTTGAGTACAGGATGTATGTGAAGGAGCGGGATAAGGAGGCCTCTCGTTAGCAGGTTGTGCATCAGTGACGCAAACTGCGAAATCAGGCGGCGCATACAATTAAGTACCGCAACAGAGAACCCAAGAGAGGAGCGTTGCCTGATGACAGAAATGCCATACTCGATGCACTACAACCCTTATTACTACGAGGACAGACAACAGCAGCAGAGACACGTGCACGAGTTCACAGGTAGTACTCGCCTGGCTGGTGCAACAGTGCACAACCACAGGTTTGCCGGCATGAGCAGCCAAGCAATCCCCGTCGGCCGCGATCATATTCACGCACTTCGCACTGACACCGACTTCGATGTCGAGCACCTGCATTCAATAGCTATCTTCTCAGGTCCATCCATCCGTGTGGGTGGCGGAAGGCATGTGCACTCTGCGTCGGGGTCAACATCGCTGGACCTCGGCCATCGCCATGAGTTCATCGTAGCTACGTTGATTGAGGATCCGCTGCGCTAGAGTTGCCATGAGTACAGACGAAGGCTACTGGAGAAGGTCCAGTGGCCTTTTGTGTTGTGCTCCTTTCTCGCAGTGTTACCCTCCCTTCTTTCAATGCTGCCCGCCCCTATTCCACAAGTGTGTCTCACAGGATCTCTAGGTTCGCGAGCAGAATGAAACATATGGCTGCTATCATGTCGGAGTTGTTCACTCACAATCCTCTCGCTGGCGGTACCTATATGTTGAAGACCTGAACAGGAAGGACTCGAGCATGGCCACCACTCTCAGCGACGACCTGGTTCGTCGGTATTCAAGACGGATATTCAGCTTTGCCTGTTCGCGAATAGCCGACATCCAGGAGGCCGAGGATCTGTCACAGGAGATCCTGTTGTCCCTAGCAGATGCCTTTCGGACCACGAGAGACATAGCCGACATGGACGCCTATGTCTCGACCATTTGTCACTACACCTGGTCCAAGTACCTTCGCAGGCACAAGCGGGACTGGCGCAACACCAGCATCAACGAGATGCCCGACGTGTCTGGCGATGACTCTGTCGAGGATTCAGTGATCCTAGACGACCAGATTCGGAGGCTTCAGCAGGAAATCTCCTACCTGTCAAGGCAGCACCGGCAAATCACCATCATGTTCTACTTTGAGAACAAGTCGTGCGAGGAAATCGCTGAGAAACTCGGCCTATCCGACACCGCCGTCAGGTGGCATCTGTCTCAGGCTCGAAAGAAGCTCAGGGAGGGAATTGAGTTGGAGCAGAACGGATTGAGCCACACGCCTAGACGACTGATGGTTGGTCTCTGCGGCGACGTAGGACCTCGGGGTCAAGTGGGACTGGACACGGGCGATCTGGTGGCACAGAATATAGTCATCGCGTGCTACGGAGAGGCGCTCACTGTTGAGGAGATCGCCCGGCGGCTTGGAGTTGCCGCGGCATATCTTGAGTATCATATAAAGAACCTGCTCTACATGGACTATCTGCGGGTGGTCAACAAGACCCGGTATCAGACCAACTTCTTCATCCGTGAACCCAAGTACCACGTGGCGCGTGCCAAATACCACCTCGAGCACATAGGGCCTATCGCCGAGCGGATCTATGGCTTCCTGAATGACCGGTACAGCGAGATCGAGGACATCGGCTTTACCGGATGTGACCTGGACAAGGATTTCGTGCTGTGGAGTCTTATTGCACTGACCACGAACAGAGGTTACTTCGGCGCTCTCTACGAAATCTCGAGCCGCCTGGGTATCAGCAAACCGAAGCGCAGAGATGGATCTGAGCACTGGGTCTGCGCGACGCTCTATGACGATGACTATTACAAGTCGCCGGATATCGATCCCGAGGTACTCGACTTCCTGAAGAAGTCCGAGGGAAATGGAGTTAAGACCTGCTACACATCGCTGGGTGTGAAGTCATTCCAACTAGACGGGTACGCGACGATCAAGGTCGGCCTTCATTTCCGGAAGTTCGACGAGCCCGAACTAAACGATCTACACCGCATATGGCAGTTGACGCAGTCGGGTCAGGCGCCTAACGAGCACGACAAGCTGGCCATCTCAAGGATTGTGGACCTCGGCTATGTGAACGTACAGAACGAAAAGCCAAAGGTCATGGTTCCGTTCTTCAGCGCAGAGCAGTTTAAGCAGTTCTGCTCAATCACCAGCGAGCTCGAACGCGAGCTGGTAGAAGATACGTTCCCGAGCTACATCGCAAACTACGCGGAGATCATCGACGAGCATATCCCGCGGTTCGTTTCCGAGGATGAACGCAGCTTCGTGAAGCACGACATCGGCCCACAGTACGCGGTCGTGTATTGGTTGTCTGATCATTGCTATCTGCGCTATCCTACCGATGAGGAAGCCAGAAGGCTGTGCACAGTTGCCTGGTGCTCGTGAGAGCCCGTGAGTGTTGGTGAGCGCTCGCGAGTACTAGTGAGCGCTGGTGCGCGAGCCAGCCGATTAGGTGAGGCGTCAGCCGCTTGAAGAAGGAGTGCTGCATTTGGAGCTCTGGGATGTCCTTGACAGAGACGGTTACAAGAAGGGTAGAGTGATGGTCCGCGGCGATGAGATCCAGCCTGGGGATTACCACTCGGTCGTGCATGTATGGATCAGGAACGACAAGGGAGAGTACATGATCCAGAAACGTTCCGACACTGTGGAGCAATGGCCTGGGATCTGGGCTGCAACCGGAGGTTCGGTCATCGCCGGCGAAGACAGCTTGTCGGGGGCAGTGCGCGAATTGGAAGAAGAAATGGGCCTGTCTCTGGACCGCTCGACTTTCAGGCGGCTGATGCGTCAGACGAGAAAGACGGCTATAGTCGATGTGTGGTGTGCCGAAGTAGCGTCTGAGGACGCACCGAGCCCGTGTCCGGGACCCGAAGTCAGCGAGATCATGTGGGTGTCCAAGCAGCAGATCGAAGATATGATTGCTCGAGGCGAGTTCTTTCCCTATGACTACTTGGAGATTCTGCCGGACTAGGGGCTCAGGCGAGTACTTATCACGATCACTCGGATGAGGCCAACAGGCCAAGACAAAACAGCATGCGGTATTGCGGAGGTGTCGGAGTGTCATATCGGGAGGGAATGGCCGCCATTAACCTTGACATGCCTGCGAGAGTCCCGAGAACAGAGTATTCTGCCGACACCCACTGGACCCTCGTGAAGGCAGTGACTGGTATCGAAGTGGATGCCTCAAGTCCAGCTGAGCTCCGGATCGGAGCCAGTGTCGCCTTCAGGCGGGCTTGGAACTACGACCTAAATTGGAATGTTCTTACGCACAACGAGATATTTGGCGAACTGAGAACGAAGATGGGGCATGCAGCATATGCCTCCGGAGGAGTGGACTACGATCAGGAGGTTGTCTGCCCATTCAAGGAGCCTGAGGAGGTCCTTTGCTTCGATCCGTGGGAGGCATATGGGCCGCGCGACCGCCGCAAGCTGACTGAGGAGTTCGAGAATCACTACAGGAAGGCCTGTAACCTTGATCCAGATGCCGTCAACATGACAGGTATCTACGTGACATGCGTGTCGGGACTCATCGAGATATTCGGCTGGGAGATGCTGCTTCTGGCTACAGGGCTGGATCCCGATGGCTTCGGTCAGGTCACAAACAGGTACGCGTCATGGATACAGCAGTACTTCGACGCTCTCGGAGAAGCCGATGTCCCCGTGGTGATGGTTCATGACGATATAGTCCGGACCTCTGGGGCCATATTCCATCCCGAATGGTATCGGAAGTATGTCTTCCCGAGCTACCGCAGGTTGTTCTCACCGTTGATAGACAGCGGGAAGAAGGTCTTGTACACGTCTGATGGTACATACACGGAGTTCATAGATGATATCGCAGCTTCCGGGGTTCATGGGTTTGTGCTGGAACCCACTACGGATATGAAGTATATAGCTGAAAGGTATGGCAAGACTCACATCTTCATAGGCAACGCAGATACCAGAGCCCTGCTCAATGGCACAAGAGAGGACATATACGCGGAAGTCAAGCGATGCATGGACATTGGAAAGGGCTGTCCGGGTTTCTTCATGGCAGTAGGTAATCACATACCCCCCAACACGCCCATCGAGAACGCCATCTACTACAACGACACCTATGAACAGCTGAGCCGTAGATAGCCGCCGTCTCAGTGACAGATGCAGTGAGTGCGGAACACCGATGTAACGTTCATTACTGCTCCGCTGCAGGAATGACAATTGAGATTCGAGTGCCAATGTCTTGCCGGCTCAAAACCTCGATGCGCCCTCCGTGACGCTCGACAATCCACTTCGCGATAGACAGCCCGAGACCTGTTCCGCCTGTGGCTCGAGCTCGGGAATCGTCCGCTCTGTAAAATCTGTCGAATATTCTTGGAACGGCCTCAGGCGGAATCCCAATCCCATCGTCCTGCACCGTGAGCCATGCCATGTCGGCACTTCTCTTGACAGAAACGACAATCCGCCCTCCCGAAGGAGTGTACTTGATCGCGTTGTCCACCAGGATGCGCAGCGCCTGCTTTATCAGTCCGGGATCCGCTTTTGCGTGGACGGGAGTCAGCCTCGATTCGAGCACGTGGCGGTCGTCGATCATCTGTGTCTCCTTGACTACGGCTTCGGCCACGTCGGAGAGGTTGATCAGCTCTTCATGGAGGGGCATTGCGTGGCTATCGCCCTTGGCCAAAAAGAGGAGCTGTTCCACGAGCTCCTTCATGTTTGCCGCTTCTTCCTTTATTGCGTCTATCGACTCCTGAAGTGCCTGCTCATCATGCTTGCCCCATCGGTCCAGCAGATTTGCATACCCCTGAATGGCTGCTATCGGGCTTCTCAACTCGTGTGAAGCATCCGAGACAAACCGGGCCTGCGCCTTGTATGATTCGTTAATGCGATCGAGCATGCTGTTGATGGCTGCAGCCACGCTCTTCAGCTCATCCTGCGCCCCGTCCACGTCGATGCGGGTATCCAGGCGAGCCGCAGTGATGCCCTCAAGCTTGCCTGCAAGCGCCTGAATCTCTTCAGGGCTGTAGGGCCCTCTCGCTGTCGTCATGCTCTGCGCCTTCTCAGCGAGTTCGACGATCGGGCGCATGGTTCGCTGAATGATGTGCCCTCCAATAGAGAGACTCCGCAGCACGGCAAGCAATTCAGCTATTAACAACACGATGAAGATCGCCATTGGGACCCGAATAACAGGGCCCAAGGTCATACGCACGGCGTAGGAGTAATCGTCAGAAGTGAGCTCAATGCGGTAGGTCAGGTTGTAGATTCGGCGAAGGAGAGCCTGTTCGGCATCACCAAGGTGCTCACCAGAACCAACCGGGTGTTCCACGTGAAACTCAAACCAACGAGTTCCGCCGGCTGTCTGTTCAGGAAACGCCCTACGAAAAAGGCCGGGAATCTCACAACCGGTGGGGTCTCGGTCAAGTGGAACAACACTGATCCCGGATATGCTCAGTAGTCTCACAGAGTCTTCGCTGAGGCTTCTTGGATCGCCGATGCTCTCGACAGCTTCGGCGATTCTGTGCTCGGCGTACATGACGATCCCGACAGACACGGCAACCAGCAGAAGGATGTCCAGAGCCAATACGACTCCGACGAGGTGAATCCATAGCCTGAAGTTCAACCTCGAAGTGATTGAAGTGCGCATCCTGCTCCGCACACCCTCTGTCACTGGACTGTGGCTGCTAGTCTTCATCTCGAATCACATACCCGACCCCGCGCACAGTGGAGATCGTCTTGATTCCGAACACCTCGTCGATCTTCGATCGCAGAAAGCGTATGTACACGTCGACTACGTTCGTCTCGCCTTCGAAGTCAAAGCCCCAGACACTCTGAAGGAGTGCCTCGCGGCTTGCCACCACTCCCTTGTTCTCTAGCAAGTACTTGAGCAGATCGAACTCGCGCTTTGTCAGCTCTACAGGAGTTCCCCGAACGGTCACTTGGCGTCTCCGGACGTCTAGACGGAGGTCCCCTACTGACAAGACTCTCTCCTCTTGGGCAGGTCCGGCTACAGTCTTCCTCAAGGCTGTACGGATGCGCGCGAGGAGTTCCTCGATGGCAAACGGCTTCGTGATGTAATCATCGGCTCCGTGGTCGAGCCCGGATACCTTGTCGACCACGCTGTCTCGCGCGGTGAGCATGATAACAGGAACCGAGCTGACTCGACGAATCCTGCGCAGCACTTCCATTCCGTTAAGTCCCGGCAGCATGATGTCGAGCAAAATCAGGTCAAATTCGCCCGTCTCTGCGAGCTGGAGACCTGTCCGGCCGTCATACGCCTTGGTCACCTCATAGCCTTCGTAGGTCAGCTCCATCTCGACGAAACGAGCGAACTTCTGTTCATCCTCAATGATCAGTATTCTCTGACTCACCGCGTGTCACTTCTTCCGCCCTATGTCTCTGGCTCCTGCGCTATCGGGGCCGTGTGCCTGCGGCTATGCCTCCAGACGGGCACGCGGACTGCCCGCCTGGAGGCAGGCTCCCTGAGGGCAGGTTTTCATGCTTCGTCTGCGTTGCCGAGTTCGGTAAACCGATACTGGTAGCCCAACACCAAGCCGACGATGATCAAAGGAAGCGTGATCCAGGGTGCGAAGATCAGCAAGAGCACCAGCACAGTCAATGGGCACCTGGCCTTTGTCTCGCTGTTCTTCCTGACCTCCAGGTTTATCGCGTTTCCCTTGTTGATCACCGAAATGCAGAACTTCCCGATCCTATCCAGAACGTCTCCGAAACTCTCACCCGCCGAGCTGCGCCGCTCCTGCTTGTCATTTGCCTTCTCGGTTACAACCTCAGTGGCTCCCTTTGCACTGCTGTAGAAACCGCCGCCAGCCGGTGGCTCGACCTTGCCCTGCTTCTCCAATAGGATCAGAGCATCCAGCAGGTCTCCGTTGGCCGCATCGAGTGCGCTCTTGGCTTCCTCGTATGTCACATTGGCTTTCTCCCGCAGTTTTTCGATTTGTTCAAGCGTGGTCATGTTCATCCTCCCTTTCGATCGTCATGACCGCATTGTAGCAGGAGAGGCTTTAAAGACAATTTGGCCAACATTAAAATACCATTAACGTTTCTCGAGGTAGAAACCCAGCCTCGACAGAGTGGGGTATCCCCGCGAGCTGGTGATATGCACCCTTACGTATCTGGTATTTGTCCGGTCCAAGCAGCAGATGCGCTTGTACCCGACCACCGTGCCTCTGTAACATTCCACCCAATCATCTCCGCTCCTGTAGGCAACAGTGAAGTTCTCAATCCTCTGTCCGGAGCGGATGTGTTCACACAGAACCACTCGATCAAATGTCACTTCTTGACCGAGATCGACCTCGATGACGGGCTGCTCTATCCCAAGAGGCGGACACCAGTAGGTATCCGGGTTGTCGTCGAAGATGTTCTCGATTCCGTGTTCAGAGTCCAGAGTATGCGACGCCACAGCCTTGGCGTGCCGGGCAAGATCCGTTGCGAAGGTATCCCTGATCACTCTGCCCAGCTCATGCAGGACGGCTGCATCTGCCTCGTGAATCAACCCTCGCCGGTCCGGAGGGACGTTGAGGAGCAGGCATGCGTTACCCCCCACGGAGCCGTAGTAGATGCGCAGCAACTCGTCGACTGTTCTGACCCCATCATCTTCTGCAGCGTGGTAGAACCAGCCCGGGCGTATCGACGTGTTCACCTCAGCGGGGTACCAGACAAGATCGCGCACTCCCTGAATCGCATCTCGGCTGCCCAGGTCTTCATCAGCTGTATTGATCCGCCGCGCGAAGGTCCCGTCGTCCACCTTCTGAGACTTCTCAGCCGTGCGCTCCGCTTCCCTGAGAACCGCCGGCACCACGCTCCACTCGGACGCCCGGCAGTGGCCTGCTTCGTTGCCACACCACCGTACGTCCGGCCCGCACACTGAAATGACGGCTCCAGGCTGCAGCTCTCTTATCAGGCGATAGTATGCTTCCCAATCATAGACCTGCCTCTTGCCGTTGGGGCCTTCGCCGCAGGCGCCGTCAAACCATACGCTGAAGATCTCTCCGTACGACGTAAGCAGCTCCCTGAGCTGCCCGAGGAAGAAGCGGTTGTACGCGTCGCTGTCTCCGTATGTCGGTTCATGCCTATCCCACGGTGAGAGATAAAAGCCGAACTTGATTCCGCCGCGGCGACAGGCCTCAGACACCTCCCGGACAACATCGCCTTTGCCGCCACGCCAGTCACTGCTGGCCACCGAGTGACTGGTGTACCGGCTAGGCCACAGACAAAACCCGTCGTGGTGCTTGCAAGTGAGTATGAGGCCCCTCATCCCTGCAGACTTGAAGACGCTGACCCACTGGTCAGCGTCCAGTTCGGTCGGATTGAACAGCTTTGGGTTCTCTTTGCCGGTTCCCCACTCGCGATCTGTGAATGTGTTTATGCCGAAGTGTACAAAGGCGTAGAACTCCGTCTGCTGCCACTTGAGCTGCCGCTCTGATGGAACTACTTGAGTTGCGAGAAGGGTGAACTCATCCAACCCTTCAGAGCCTCCTTCGACTTCAACCATGCATTGGACCTTGCCCCGAGGCGGGCCTCGCATCACCCTTACCTTCAAGGTCGATGATGCACAGGTCTCTGTCCTCGATGCGAGTCATGCTCCAACTGCTATCTCCGCAGTCGACCAGGCGCAGACTGTTGCAATGGAAATCGTTCCTGGATCGGCCTATGCCTCCGAAGCTGATCCTGTATCAGCTCCTACTTGGAGATCCGGAACACATAAGCCACCATGTCGCTGGCAGCGGCTACGCTAGAGGGCAGTGTCACCTGCAGGCCGGATCCGGTCTGCACGAACTCGAGCCCCTTCTCGCCAGCCACGAGGTCTACGGCGCTGACCTTGCCTGTATAAGGTATCGTCACGACGCGAGTATCGGATTGGCCCACGCCTCCGGTCGCCGATTCAGCCTCTTGCCGTCGAACGTCCTGTGAACGCGCCTCATGCGATCGTCCCTCTTGCGGGCGCAGGTGGATGCAGTAGACGGTATCGCCCTTGCTCGTGAATGCGCAGTTGTCCTTGAAATAAGGGTCGCAGGTTCGGGTGCCGTAGATGGCCTCTCCGTACTGCTTCAGCCAGGCTCCGAGCTCCTTCATGCAGCGCACTGCGCCTCTGGGCAGCCTGCCATCCGGCTGCGGGCCAACATTGAGCGCGAGGTTGCCCCCTTTTGCAACGACCTCTGCCAGGATGCGAACCAGTTCCCGCAGAGACTTGTAGGTGTCCTCGTACGCGAAGGAGAAAGACGTGCCCATGGTGATGCAGCTTTCCCAAGGGATGCTCAGCGGCCGCTCCGGAATGGTCTGCTCAGGCGTGACGTAGTTCTCATATGGCCCACCGACCGTCCGGTCCGCACAGATCAGCCAAGGCTGGACCTCCCGGGCCTTCGCAACCACCTCGCCGAGGCGGATGTCCTGCCCTGCCAGCGGGCACACCCAGCCCGCGTCCAGCCACAGGATGTCGATTCGCCCGTAACCGGTCATGAGCTCCATAATCTGAGCGTGTGTGAACTCAACGAACTTGTCCCAGAGCTCGGGATACTCTCGAGGGTCGTACGACGGTCCTCGCCACGAAGGCTTGCTGCGCTTCATTCCCGGAGCCCAGTAGTATGGAGTGTGCCAGTCCGCTTTTGAGAAGTAACAGGCGATGGCCAGCCCCCGCTCGCGAAAGGCGTCAAACAGGTTCTTGCATACGTCTGCATACTTGTGGGTGTGGAACGGGCAGTCAGGGCCTGTGATCTTGTAGTCCGTCTGCTTCGTATCCCACATGCAGAAACCGTCGTGGTGCTTCGTCGTAAAGATCAGATATCTGAACCCGCCATCAGCAGCCAGGTCCGCCCATGCGGCCGGCTGAAACCGAACCGGGTTGAATGTCTTGTTCAGTGCGAAATACTGCCGCTTGAACTCGTCACTATCGTCCACCCAGTCTATTCCCACTCTTGACCACTCGGCGTCAGCATCGCTCAGCGCCCACGATTCGACCAATCCAAGCTGTGAATACGGGCCCCAGTGCATCATCAGCCCGAGCTTCTGGTCTCTGAACCACTCCAGTCGCTCCAGAAGGAGCGGGTCCTCCGGCCTAACATAGCGGTCCTCTGCGCTGTAGTTGTGCACACCGTGCTCAACTGTGCCCTCTTCGCGAGCCTCTTCCGCTGCGCTCTCATTGCGGATCTCTTGCTCTGCGTCGGACATCCCGCACTCGCTCCCCTCATCGCGCGTTGACGCGCTTCATGTTGCGGACAAACCTACGAACGCACCTCGATACGGGTCTCAACCGGGGCAAACCTCGAGGAGCAGGCGGTCAAGCGGACCACACCTGACTGGTCCGCCGGCTGACCTGTCCGTCCCCCCCGCCGGCTCGTGGTCCTGACCCAGACTGCGACGCATCCCCCGATGAGCACCGGATTGTCTGGCCCAACTATCCTCCCAGGTCCGTCTATGTGCAGTCTGATAGCTTCGTTGATGTAGGGGGTCACATTGCCCGCTTGATCGACCACCCGATAAACCACCCTGGTCGCATCATAGGTTTCCCCGGGGACCAGGACATCGCTATCAGCAATTGCCTCAAGCCTGGTCGCCACCGGATTGCCTGCAAACACCTTGCGGGCAACCTCTCGACCGCTCACAAAACCAACCACCTCTCCACCAGGCCAGCGGAATCCCCACTCGCCGAACTGCTTCGGGTTCTCTCGAATGATCACCGGCGGATGAGGAAGTGCGGGGAACTCATCAGAGGCCGGGTAGAACCGTCCAATGAGAGTGCCGTAAACGAACAGCTCCACGTAGTCACAGTTTGTGAAGATCACCAGTGGAAACACTCCGCCTATGCTGCGCTCTCCCCTGGCCCAGTGAGTGGCCGGCTCCAGCACCACGCGGTCTCTCGGGTCAGCCTGGCTGCTGTAGGCATAGGCTGCGAACTTCGGGATTCGGAACATGTCCATAACACCGTGGTAGCATATCCGGTCACCGGAGCCGAATTCATGATGAGTGTTGTAGTCAAACGCGCACCAGCCGAACGCCCCCGAGATGTGCGGATTCGAAGCGGCCGCATTCTGCACCCGTATGTGCCGCATAGCTTGCTCGATTAAGCGCTCTTCCTGGTCAAACCTCTTGGTCGGGTACATGTGCCCGTTGAACTCCGTCACGATATACGGAACAGGCTCCGGGCCGCCGGTGACTCTGACAGGATCCCTCAGCACCGCTTCACCGCCGCTGTGGATGAAGTCGTTCATCGTGTAGACGTCCTCGAGCAGCTCGCTTCTTTCCATCCAGCGGACGCCCCCGGTCTGTCTGGTCGGATCTAGTTCATGGGCGATTCGATTTGTCTCGGTGTAGAAATCATGGTCATCGCGGGACTCGTTGATGCGGACTCCCCACAGGAAGATCGAAGGATGATTCCAGTCTTTTTGGATCATCGCGCTCAGGTCCTGACAGGCAACTTGCTTCCACTGCGAATCACCGATATGCTGCCAACCCGGGAGTTCTTCAAAGACGAGCAGGCCAATCTCGTCGCATCGGTCCAGGAAGTGGCGAGACTGAGGGTAGTGAGACGTCCGCACTGCGTTCAAGCCCAGCTCGTTCTTGAGGATTTCGGCGTCCCGCCGCTGAACCCGCTTTGGCATGGCGTACCCTACATACGGGAAGGACTGATGCCGGTTCAGCCCCCTGAGCTGAACCCTCTTCCCGTTCAGGAAGAAGCCGTCAGGCTTGACCTTTGCTTCTCTGAAACCAATGCGCGCCGTGAAGTCGTCTAGGACGTTGCCGGTGCCGCGAGCCGAGCTGCTGTCAGGAGCTTCACTGCCCCCATACAGCAACACCTGACACGAATAGAGCTTGGGATTGTCCAGGTCCCACAGCTCCACTCCGGAGATGCCCTCGACAGCCAGCTCGACTACAGACCTCTCGCTCTCCTGCACACTAACAGCTTTCCGCTGTTCTGCCAGGACGGTATCTCCATCCTTGAGCACGATGCCAATCTCTACATTGCCGCTTTGACGCAGCGGGTTGCGCAGGAACACCTTCGCTGACAGACCCTTCGTCGGCTCCAGGACACGTGTCGGGCTGATGAACGCGTTCTCTATGTACACGGGGCTTACAATTCGCAGGCTGACCTCCCTGTAAATTCCCCCGTACGTCAGGTAATCTACAACGTAGCCGAAAGGCGGGATGTCGGGGCGTTCCGTGGAGTCGACCTTTACGGCCAGGACGTTGCCCGCTCCGAACTCGACCCAGTCCGTAATATCGAAGGAGAATGGAGTGTATCCTCCCTTGTGCTCACCAACCAGGTGCCCGTTGACATACACCTCCGCGTAGCACATCACACCTTCGAAGTCAGCGAGAATCCGCTTGCCGCGGCAATGCGCCGGGACCTCAAAGTGCTTGCGGTAGCAGGACACAAACTGATAGTCGGCTTCATCAAAGCAGTTGTACGGGAGCTCCTTGTTCGTATGAGGAAGGTCAACCTCCTCGAAGCCCTCGTCAGCGAAGTCTTTTTCCAGAGAAGCCTCACAGAACGATTCGGAGTACTTCCAACCGTAGTTCAAAGGTATTACGTGTCGCATTTGCCCCTCCATCACTACCGGTGTATTTCAAGGTTGGCTTTGAGGTCCAAGGCGCCTGAATGCGGTCCTACCATTATGTGAAACAGACCGGGCTCGACGACCCACTGGAAATCCCTGTTCAGCAGCTTGAAGTCATTCGGCCCGAGTGTAAATGAGACCTCAACTGACTGGCCCGCTCCGATGTGAACTCGCTTGAACCTCTTGAGCTCCTTGTGCGGCCTTACGACTGAACTCCATAGATCGCGGACGTAAAGCTGGACGACCTCTTCTCCATCCCTGTCGCCCACGTTGGAGACGTCAACCAACACTGTTACCTCATCTCCGATGCCGATTCGCTCCGGGACGATTCGCAGGTTGGAGTAACTAAAACTAGTATAGCTCAGACCGAATCCAAAAGGAAACAACGGCTCCCAGTCCATCTCGACGTATGTTCGCCTGCCGCCGGGCTGGCGGTTGTAGTACACGGGAAGCTGCCCCACTGCCTTCGGGAAGGAAACAGGCAGCCGGCCTGCAGGGTTGACGTCACCGAACAACACCTCTGCAATGGCAGTGCCTCCCTTCTCTCCGCAGTACCAGGCCTCGACGATTGCAGGAATGTGAGCGACTTCCCAACTCAGGGTCAGCGCCCTGCCGTTCAGCAGGACCAAGACCACAGGAGTCCCGGTGCTATGCACGGCCTTCAGCAGATCCAGCTGTTTCCCGGGCAAATCGAGATCAGCCCTGTCCAATCCCTCGCCGCAAGTCTCTCTCGAGTCTCCGAGCACGACGACTGCCACATCCGCCTGAGCGGCGCACTGGACCGCCTCTTCGATGCCTACTTCCTCCCGGCTCCACCCGAGCAATATGCGCGCTCCCCCCGAGTCCTTCCTGTACTCGACCTTCACTTCGTACTGGCGGCCTGACTCGAAGTTGAAGGGGACCTTCTGGCTGCCTTCTTTGTCCTGGCCCCAGCCGTCCACTATGAGCTCGCCGTCAATCCACAGACGAATGCTGTCGAACGTGCCTGTTCCTATGAAACCGCTGAAGCTCCAATTCGGACAGATCGATCCGGTCCACCGCACGAAGAACTCATGGGCGCTGATCTCGTCCAGCGGCTTTGTCACCATCCAGTTGAAGTTGATCTCCGGATCAACCCTGATTGCGACCGGTTCACCCTCGCCTGAGATGTTGTCGTAGTACTCGCCCCTCAGTCCAGGCGTGCCATCAGGGCTTCGCAGCCACTCTTTTGGGATCGGCCTCAGGTCTACAGGCGTAATCGTCGTGCCCTTCGCGTACATGACCTTGGTCGCTGAAGACACTGCATTCTTGATCCCATCGAGGACTGTTACGGGCGTGAACCCCTCAATTCCCGGCGTGTAGTCGCCCAGACAAGCCTGAGCTGCATTCGGACCAATCACCGCCACTGAGCCGATATCCTTGCGGAGCGGCAGCAGCCCTCCGTCGTTCTTGAGCAGGCATATGCTGTCCCTGGCCGCCTGCAGAGCGATCTGCTGATGTGCTTCACAGCGCACCACTGATCGAGACAATCCTTCGTCCACGTAAGGGTTGTCGAAGAGACCCAGCAGGAACTTGACGCGCAGTATGCGGGCGACTGCCTTGTCGATCGTCTCCTCCTTCATCCTGCCATCCTGGACCATCTTGATCAGCGCATTCTGGAACAGCTCATGGGGGTAATCGTAGTACTGCATGTCAAGCCCGGCCTCTATCGACTGCCTGATCGCTTCCTCAGGTGACTCGGCCACCCGATGCCAGTGATAGAGGTTCCCGAGCGCGCCCAGGTCGGCTCGGACAAAGCCGCGCATGTTCCATTTGCCCCGGAGCACCGACGTCAGCAGATCGTAGTCACAAGAGGTGGGAATGCCGTCGATGGAGTTGTATGAGCACATCACGTTCAGTGCTCCTCCCTCGACGATCGCCGCTTCGAACACAGGCAAGTGATAGGTATGCAGCTCTCTCTGACCGATAAGGGCCGGTGCGCAGTTCAACCCGCCAATGGGAACTCCGTAGCCCGCAAAGTGCTTCGGCTCGGCTGCGATCGCATCAGTCGCGCTGAGGTCCTCTCCCTGCAATCCGCGGCACATTGCTGCAGCCATCCTGCCCGACAGGTAGGTGTCCTCGCCGTAGGTTTCCTCCATGCGGCCCCACCGCGGGTCACGGGCAAGGTCTATGACAGGACCGAAGATCTCATGTATGTTGAAGCTGCGGGTTTCCGTCGCGATTGCCCTGCCGACCTGCTCTACGACCTCAGGCCGCCAGGTGGATGCGAGTGCGATGCTCTGAGGAAACACCGTGCAGCCGGGGCGGCACAGTCCGTGGAGTCCTTCCTCGCTGAAAAGGATCGGTATGCCTAGCCTGGTGTTCTCGACCGCGTATCTCTGAATCGCGTTGTTGATTCGCGCCGTGCCATACAGATCGTGGATGCATCCGATTCCCTCAGAACCGATCTCTTCCGTGACCTTGTCCCACAGGATCTCCGAATCGTCCGTCACTGTGTGGCCCTCGGGAGTGCTTGAGCGGTCGATGAAACTCGAGCCTATGTACATGTCCATCTGCCGCACCTTTTCCTTCAGTGTCATGCGGCTCAGAAGATCGCTGACCCTCTCCTCTATGGGCAAAGATGGGTCCTTGTAGCCACAGTCCGGACGTTGCATCTCAAAGCACTCCTCTCTCTGCACACGCTGCCACTTGTTCTTGGTGATCCCCCGTTCTTGATGCTCGAATATGCTCTTGGTGGTCAAACCTGTTCTTTACGATCAGATTTGTTCTTGACGATCAGAGGCCCCTCCTCCACGTGCGGCATGCGCACATGGGGGAGGGGCCATAAGTCACCAGCTATGCTGAATCAAGTCGCCTGCGAACCTACCTGGACAGCGATTACTGGCCTAGCAGCGCGTCGAGGTAGGCCTGACCCTGAGCGGCGACCTCGTTCATGGCCTCAGCAGGGGTCTTCTGGCCGTCCCTCGCAGCCACGTACGCGTTCCAGACCTCGTCAGCAGTCAGGGAGTAGTTGAGGATCTGGCCGGTCTTGTTGAACTCGGGGAGGAACTCTGCGAAGATTGCAGCAGACCTGCGATCAGGGCAGTAGTCGTTGATCTGGGTCCAGTTCCTCTCATTCAGATAGGCCTCGAAGTCCTGCGGGAGGAACAGGTAGTCCATGACAGCAGCGATCGCTACAGGATCAGCAGAGTTTCTCGGGAGACCCAGTCCGCCGCAGAACCCGGTGTACATGGTGTGCCCATCTGCACTCGGTCCCTTCGGGAACGGAATCAGGCCGTAGTTCATTCCGGAGGTCTTCAGCCCATCGAGCTGCCATGTGGCCTGGTACGCAAATGCGACTGTCCCCTGGTCAAAGCCACCCGAGGGGCTGTTGACCCGGTCGATGTTGACGAGCTGGCCTCCGAATGCGATGGCCTCGAGAACCTCCGGGCTGTTCCAGTTGTACTTCAACTTCCCATCGGGCCCCGGCACGAACAGGTTGGTCCCGTTGCTGCACACTATGTGTGCCCAAACGGACATGCCCTGAATGCCGTACTGATCCATGGTGCCATCGCCGTCAAAGTCCTTCGTTGCGCCAACCAGCAGATTCCTGAAGTTGTCCCAGTTCCACTCGCCTGCTTCATACAGATCGTAGGGATCAGGCAAGCCTTCGGCCGCCAGGATGTCCTTGTTGAAAGCGAGCCATGAAGTGGCACCGTTCGGCAGCGTCTCGAAGCTGCTGACGACATAGATGTTTCCGCCAGCTGAGAAGTGCCTGATGGCCGGCTCAGCGTACTTGCGGGCTTCGTCGAAGTATTCGGCCGGGAGGACAGAATTGATCGGGAGAAGCGCGTCTCGGCCAACCAGTGCGAAGAAGTTGTCGTTGTCGATGCCCCAGACATCATACTCGGAGTCTCCACTGATCAAGCGGGTGACCATGGACTCTACGATGGTATCAACCGGGAGCACCAACGACTCCAGCTTGCAGTTGAACAGCTGCTCTGCCTCAGCCACTCTTCCTTCCTTGCGGAGTCCTTCGAGCTTGTCGACTGCGGCAACAACGGTAATGGTCTTGCCGCCCAGATCGAATTCTGCAGCCAGAGCGACTGAGCCAATGAGCATCGACAGCATGACAGCAATGGCTATGATCCTCACGACGTTTTTCATCTAGTCTCCTCCTTAGTCATTAGAGTTTAGTGCTTTTACCGTACCACACCCGACTTCCTGGCTGGGAATCATCACCTCCACATGGCTCAGAGTCAACCAGTACCAACCATCGAAGGGTGTAGACAAGGGCGGGAAGCTCCTACTTCTGCCCTTGGTGTTTCGCAGGACCGCTGTCAAGCTTATGGATGAATCAGGTGACTGTCATGAATGAGTGGTATGGCGCTTTCTCCATATAACTCTGTATTCCACGGCAGCTCCTGATTTCCTGCATACCGCCGACAAAAAGCCCACTCACCATCCCCAGACAACTAGCCGACCAGACCTGTTCTCTCTATGCTCTCGACGAAGTACCTCTGCAGCAGACCATAGACAACCAGCACCGGCGTGATCATGAGCAGGCTCCCTGCATTGACGATCAGCGAGAAGTACTGCGGGTGGTTCATCTCCAGCTCACGAGCAAGGGTCCGGGTGAGGTTGCCCAGTGCCACCGGCAAGAAGTTGCTATCAAGGTATAGTGTGGTCAAAAATGAGTCATTCCATTGCCAGACAAATGCAAAGAGGAACACGACCACGGCAGCCGAGGTTGCACCGGGGAGCATAACCCTGAAGAACGCCATCAGCGGACTGGCTCCGTCGACATAGGCCGCCTCTTCGAGGTTCTTCGGCATACCCCTGAAGAACTGCCTCATGACCAGGATGAACAAACCGTTCCGCAATCCGGTGCCTGTGATCGACGTCAGCACAAACGGCCAATAGGTGCCAAGCAGCCTGATTCCCTTGCCGGGAATGAGTCCATATAGGTCGAAAAACCGCCAGTTGAGGTACAGGGGAACCATTATCATCTGGGGAGGCACGACCAGCGTGAAGATAGCGGCTCCAAAGACGAGACCCTTCCCTCTGAAGTCAAACCGGGCGAGGCCGTAGCCCACCAGCGTGCTAGAACACAGTTGCAGTATGCTCACAAGAAGTGAGAGAAAGGCCGAGTTCTTGAACACCGTTGGAAAGCGAAGAGTCTGCACGGCCAACCGGTAGTTGTCGAGCGTGAAGTTCTTCGGAATCCACTTCACCGTTTGATCGACCAGGTCTTTTCTCGCCATAAATGACGACGATAACTTTGTCAGTATGGGGAAGAGGATGATATACGAGATGCCGATGATCAGCACCAATCGGAAGACGGCTAAGGACACCTCCGAAAGCCGCCGCAGTATGCTGCGCAGCCTGGATCGTGATAACACCGTACCTTTGACTCTCTGTGCAGGTGCGAGCACGGTCTATTCCTCCTTAGCAGCCGGTTATTCCTGATAGAAGACCCAGCGTGACACAATCCAAACGACTATCGCAAGGACTATTGTCACTGCGGCGAAGTACATTACGCCCATTGCTGTCCCTATTCCGAAGCCTGCGCCGGCAAAGGCAGTGTCTCTGATATACATGACCAGTGCGTTTGCAGGCGAAAGGAACGAGTCGATGATCGAGTAAACGACATTCGCGAGCACTATGGGGCTCATCATCGGCATCGTGATCATCCAGAATGTCTGCCATGCCGACGCCCCTTCCACTCTCGACGCCTCATACAGCGCAGTGGGTATCGACTGCAGTCCAGCCAGGAAGATGAGGATCTGAATGCCTGACGCCCTGATCACTTCGGGTATGTGCTCGACGACCGTGATGACGTAGACGAGTATCTCCCTGGGCATCTTGAGTTGCATGAGGAACGAGTAGAGAAGCGGCCCGACCAGGACGCTGGCTGCAGAGGTGTTGGTCTGTTCGAGCAATTGGCTCATGTAGTCTCCAGTCTCCATGGTCAGGATGACTCCGGAGGTCATGACGACCGGCAGGAAGAAGATGATCCTTGCAAGCAGCCTGCCCCTGAACCGCTGGTTGAGCAAGAGAGCGGAGAAGAAGCTGAAGAAGATGATCGAAGGCACTTCGACAACCATCTTCACCAGCGTCTCGACAAAGACCCTGACGAACTCGGCATCAACGAACAGAGCGTATCTGAAGTTCTCCCAACCGTTGTAGACCAGCTCGTATCCGCCTGCGACGATTACCAGGTTGTTCAGGCTGAATGCGATCGCCTGCAAGAACGGTGCGAGAAAGAAGAAGATGAATCCCAAGATGAACGGAGCCGAGAACAGATAGCCCGTCATCGCCTTCTGCTGGGCGAGTGTCAGTCCTCGGGAGCGCCTTTTCAGCGGGAATGTCAGTCTCCGCGTGCGTCTCTTCAGCGCGGGTGTCAGCCCACGCACGCGCCTTCTCAACGCATTCATAGTTCTCTCTCCCTCTCCAGCACGGAATAGCTCTTTGCGGCAACCGCGATGCCGTCGTGACTGTAATCCTCGTCGGTGTAGTTCACTACCACAGCAAGGCCGTTCTCGTAAGTCGTGCGGTAAACGCCCTCCTGCAGTTTCTCGTGGTCGACTATGCTCTGACCTCTGACCTTATCGAGCATAGAGGCGATCTCGTGGTATAGAGCAACGGCATCGTCGAACCACCCTCTGTACTCGATAGACAGCAGGTGGTTGAACAGCGTGTCCTTCACAACCGACGAATCGGCGTAGCTCCACCGGAAGTAAGGAGCCTCCCCGGTCTCCAGGCACCTGAGAAGGGCCTCATCGAAGTCCCCGCGGTAGTTGAACGGCGCGCCCGCGTAGTCGATGTACCCGTGCAGGACCATCTGGTAGAACGGGACGCTCTCATCGAAGAAGTGCATCCTGGTTCCACCCGTGGGCGCGTCGACGATGTGGCTGGCATACGGGAACGCCATGTCATTTCCGCCCTCCACCATCACCTTGAGCCCGGCTGCCCGCAGAGAGCCGATAGCTCGCTGGCCCGCTACGACGGCCTGTTGTCTGTCTACCAGATCCTCAGGTCTCTCCCTGAAGTCGGAGAATACTGCACTGGCCACGCTGCGCAGCGAAATCCCATCGAATCCGAACCCGCTGTAGCTTTTGAGGAACGAGTTGACCAGCCATTCAAGGCGGCCCGCAGAGAGAACCTCATAGCCTCTGTCGGGAAGGCGCTGGAAGGTCGCGATGTTGAAGTCGTATATCTTGACTGCGTTTCTGTTTAGATACCTGCTGGCGTCCCGGCCGGATCGGTACCCGTCAAGCAGAGTGTCTCTGTAGACCGTAAGGAAGTCCACATCCGGGTATATCTCTATGCCCTGCTCTGCAGCGAATTTGATGAGCTGATCAAGATCTGCTCGGGTACCCAACGCCCGCTCGAGCCTGACCTTGTTCGGGAAGTAGTGGTGGATGCCGCCCTCTGTCCAGCCAGTATAGCGGACCTTGATGCCGCTCACCCCCGACCTGACGAGCTCATCCAGTATTCCTCTAGCCTGTGTATAGCTGGTGAGCGGCTCGACCACTTCTCTGGGAGCTCCCAAGAACACCGAGCGTTTGTGAATCCCGCCGATCAGCTCGACATAGAAGGGCAGCGGGCTGTCAGGAGACTTCCTTTGCAGGCCATAGCGGTCTACGAGATACGACCTGTACAGGTTGGCCATGCCCACGTAGTCAGCCTCATCGCCAGTGAGGAACGAGATCCGCAGAGTGACGTTTCCGTTATACGGCCTAGCTTGGTAAACATCGACCAGCCGATCATCTGCGCTCGTGATCTGACCCTCTTCTCGCACGCCGTAGAGAGTGACTGTCGCTCGAGGAGTCAGGTTGAGCCCAACCCAAGCCTTGTTAAACGAATCGGTCTTGCCCGCCAGTTCAGCACGTATAAAGGCAATCGCCTGCCCGTCCTCGATTATGGTGAAGAAAGCCTTGTCGCCTTCTTTGAGGCCGTAAACAGGCATGCGAATCAGAGGCCCGGACGTGATCTGCTCATACTGGGGCTGGATAGATCTGTCCGTGCCGTACACGTTTCCTGAAAAGGACGGCAGACTGAGCTTCTTCTGGTTGTTCAGTTTGACCAGTGCTCCCGACCTGTCGGCGACGAACAGGTATCCTTCAGCTTGGGTATCAGCTGCACCAAAGAGCGGAAGGAGGTCCATCGACTGCGGCATGAATGTCGCGATGGTGCCGTCTTTGGTCAGGGCGTCTATCGGATAGGTGATCTCACCAGCCGGTATCGTGACTACCAGGCTCATGCCGTCGAGTCTGAAGATGACCGGGATTCCAAACACTTCGGGGTTTGGAACAGGCGGATCCAGACTGGCTGCAGTGTGGTCAGCCGAAACGTCCTCCGGTCGGTACCCGGCTTCCTTGAAGATGCGAGCTATCTCCGGTTTGTCGAACCGCGGGTATGTTGCCTCGAGAAGCGCGTATACCTCGGCATTCTTCAAATGAGACACGTCCGAGGCCGTGATCAGATTCCTCATGTCCATATCCGCGCGGTACTCGACTATCGTGTCAGCAAGGCGCTCGATCAGGTACTTCTTCCGCTCTTCAGGGCTGTCGCGCAGTCCCAAAGACTTCTTCAGCACAGGTCCAGACAGCGCCAAGAGATCCCAGCTGCCGAATACCCGCTTAGTGTCGACTCCATACACGGCGACTCTCTCATAGGGATCGCCTGCCGTTTCTCTCAGCGTGAGCAGGGTATAGTCCTCTTCTAGTATCTGCCTGTCGAACTTGTCCTCGACTTTCTCCAATATGGCCTCGAACTTCTCTTTGGCAATCATGATCGGCAGATATGCTTCTGGCTTCCATCGCTGTCCGAGGATGTAGTCCACTCGCACACCGCCGTCAATCGATGTAATAGTAAACTCGCCATTGAGCACGCTGTCCAAATACGAGTTGAGCGTGCGCGCTTCGCGCTCGGGCGTGTAGTAGCTCAGGGAAAGCGTTGCACGCAGCCCGTCTCTAGCAGCCCCTCGCTTGATCCTCTCCATTGAGAGGTTCTGAGGGCTCGAAAACCAGACATGGTTCGTGGTCTTCTCAAGGACTGCCACCTCAGTGGTTTCCTCATTGATGAACAGCTTCAGATACTCGTTTTCTGCGACCAGAGTGTACGCCTTGAGGTACTCCACGTTCGCCGACGCGGGGATCGAGAACAGGAGACCATATATTATGATCAGAGCCAAGCTTGTGAAGAGCCGAATCCTCACCGGTTCTCGTAACCTCCGTTCCTCTCGCGGTCTCGAACCCTACAACCTGAAAGTCAGCTCCATGTAAACCGTGTTCAGGAACCCGATGGTCTGGGCAAGGACGTTTACGAACAGCAGGCAGATGAAGACCACGAGACCCATGCCCACCCCTGTGAGCACACAGGTGAAAAGGTTGGCCTTGAAGTCGTACTCGTGGATCGTCTGAATGCCGGTGAACACGAGAAACCCTGCCCAGAGCACGGCGATGGTATTGAGGGCGTAGTAGAAAGCCCCCTCCTGGAGAGTAATCACATTGCTCAACGCGATGAGCGGTATCCTCATCAACACGACCGGTACGAGCCCGTATGCAGTCGTGATAAAGATGTCCTTGAACGAACCCTTACCGTCAACCAGGCTCGTCAGCGCCAAGTTGACGAAACACCACAGCAAGAACGGCAGGAGCACGCCCACAAACTCCATGTAGATGTTCAGCCGCCTGACGTCGTTGTAGTTGAAGATGAAGCCGGTGTACTGGCGCGCCATGATGTAGGTGATCGTCACGAATAGGAGTATGGTCGTCGCCGCTCCGACGCTCCCCCGCCGCTCGTGTTTCAGATCCCAGAAACCGTCGAACGGGTGAAATATGACATGGAGAGCATACCGCAGGCTCTGGAAGTAGGCTCCGAGCCGGGTGTCCTTCCGCTCAAACGCGAGTCCCTTGTACTCGCCGGTCCTTTGCGACCTCTTTCGGATGGCGAAGATCCGATACACAATGTAGGCTGCGATGAGAACGATCACACCTGTAAGGATGATGGAGAAATGCTCGTTCACCCAGCCTCTTCTGTAGAGGCTGAGGGCTTTGGAGTAACCTGTTCGGTCGCTGCCGAGCCGGTACATCTCCATCGCCTCTGCGAAGAGGCCTTGGCTGAGCAGCGAGCGGCCTATGCCGCTGTAGGCAATGTCCAGGTTGGGATTGCGCCTTAGCACCTCGCGCCACATCTCTGTGGCCTCGTCATACTCGCCTGACTGGATATGAGCTATGGCCGAATGAATCGCCTCGGCGTATCGGGTGGGCTCATATACTGCAACAGCGTTGAGGCCTTTTTCGAGGATCAGGAGCGTGTCACCAATCGTGTCGATGGCACTCGGGACTCTCAGGCCGCCTTTCTCGGCAGTCGGCGCACCGAACGCGTAGAGCAGCCGGCCGTCGTCATCGTACGTGAAGACCCTCCCTCTCCTTAGGTCGAGCACGCTGTATATCCCGTGCTGACGCACGACTATGTCAACGAGGTACGACCGACCGGTAATCGTTGCGTTGAGATTCTCCTCTGCGAAGACGACATCTACGTCTCCTCTCGGCGCCGTAAACCCGTTGCGCCGCAGCACGTCGGCGCCTGACGGGTTGAGCTTTCGGATCACCTGTCCCGTCTCTGTCGTCGAGCCGAAAACCGTAGTATAGATGAAGCCTCGTGAGTCGATATCCGCGTTGCTGTACTCAGTGGGCAGGAACAAGGCTGAGCGCTGCTTCTGCTCTTCAGTCATGAACCTGCGCCATAGCAGATCCAATGGGTCGGGAGTGACTCTCGGAGCGCCTATGAAGCCGCTGAACACCCCGAGTTCGTCGAACTCCATGAGCCCCTCGAGCACGCCATCTGCGATCACATACACTCTGCCCGACCGGTCCACAACAACCTTCAGAGGCTTGAACGCAAACGACTCTTCGATCAGCTCGTTGTCCCGCGGGTTCTCTATGATCCTCTGGAGCTCGCCCTGCTTGTTCAGCACCACCACGCGGCTGTTCCCATAGTCAGCGACGTAGAGGTCACCGGCTTCTGTGACGAACAGCCCCATGGGACTGCGGAACTGCTGGCGCCCGCTGGCGGTCTCGAAACCGGTGAGCACCTGCACGAGGTTAAGGTTCTCGTCGAGGATCACGATTCTGTGGTTCCCGGTATCCGCGATGTACACCAGGTTCTCGCTGCTCACAAAGAGGTCCTCAGGCTCCTTGAACGGGCCGGCGCCTGTGTCTTCACCAAAAACCTCGCGGCTGTGGCTGTAGACCTCAGGACCCGGAACCGCCTCCCGCTGGAAGCTATATGTGTAGCTCCCCTGGGCAAGCGCTGCCGACCGACTTCCCCCGACCAGGAAGAGCAGGATTATCAAGACGTTCAGCAACTTCGTCAGCGGCGTCAATTCCTTCCCTCCCATAGTCGACACCTCACTTGATACCTGATGCACCCATGGTGTCTATGACGTTGCTCTGGTTGACCACAAACACGACCATCGGCACTATCATCATTATCACGCCCACCGCAGCGCCCACTCCTGCGCGGGCTATTCCTCCGGCTATGATCTGGCTCAGTGCGTACGGGAGCGTCTTCAACTGCTCGCTGTAGATGAACTGGCCGCCTGTCTCGCCCCAGAGAGCCTGGAACGACAGGATTATCAACGTCAGCCAGCCCGGCTTGACATTCGGCATGACAACGTGCCAGAAGAGCGCCCACTCGCTGGCTCCCTCGATCCTGGCCGCCTCCAACAGCGAGTCGTGGATCATAGCATCCATGAACTGCTTCATCAAAAAGAGTCCGAGGCTCATCGCCCACGCCGGGAGAATAATGGCCCAGTAGGTATCAACCCATCCCAGGCGCGACACAATTAGGTAATTGGGGATCGCCGTGACCTGTCTGGCGAACATCAGGGACAGAATGACCAGCGAAAACAGCACGCCCGAACCCCAGAACTTGTGCTTAGACAGCGCATACGCAGCCATGGATGCCAGAATCACGTGGCCGGCCGTCCCCGTCAGAGTGATGACCAGAGTATTGATGATGTACCTGGAGAATGGGATCCAGGACTCAGACATCAGGACGAACAGGTCGATGAAGTTGTCAAGAGTCGGGTTTCTCACAAAGAACTGCGGTGGGAATATGAACAGCTCATTCAGTGGTTTGAAGGCATTGGAGATAGCATACACCAGCGGCAGCGACGAAAACGCAGCGCCTCCTGCAATGAACAGAAGAACCGCGAGATCGCCCGCCAGTGACCTAGACTGCCTGTGAGACCAGATCATCCTTCTGATCACTGAGATTCCCCTTTCTAAGACTCCAGGCTGTTCAGAATTCTCTGTACCAGACGCTGAACCCCCACCATCACAGCAAACAGGATCACGGCTATCGCCGAGGCGTAGCCCATCTCAAATCGCACGTTTCCGTAGTCGATGAGGTGTGTCACCACAGTGTGGCCCGCATAGTCCGTGCTCGGGAACCCTACCAGCGGAATGATCTGAGCAGCGGCCGCGAACGAGTTCGTGATGGACATAATCGCGCCGAACATCAGGTAGCCCTTCATCTGGGGCAGAGTGACGAAGAAGAGCTCCTGCCAGCGATTGCGCACGCCGTCCACAGCCGCAGCTTCGAACAGCTGTTTATCGATCCCCTGAAGTCCGGCGATGAAGGCCAGAAAGCTCGTTCCTAGGCTCATCCACAAGACGACGAGAATCACGACAGGCATCATCCACTGCGGATCGAGCAGGAACTGAATCGGCTCGTCGATGATGCCCAGGTAGAGTAGCATTCCGTTTACGTACCCGACGGAGTCGCCACTGAACATGACCGTCCAGATCATGAACAGCGACCCGGAGATCGACGGCGCATACAGAAGCAGCGTCAGCACCGCTCTGATCTTCGGTTGAAGCTCGTTGATCAGCCACGCGAAGATGAAGCACGCGAAGTAGCTCAGCGGACCAGTGATCAGGGCGAAGACGAACGTGTTCTTGACTGCAATCAGGAAAACGTCGTCCGAGAGAAACAGCCTCAAGTAGTTCTGGTAGCCGATCCACTTCGGAGGCTGCAGCATATTGTAGTGGGTGAAGCTCAGCCCTATCGCAATCATGACCGGCAGCACCGTGAAGAGGAAGAACAGCAAAGCGTAAGGGGCGACAAAGAGATAGGGCGCCCCGTTCGTCCTGATCTCCCTCTGGAGCTTCTGCACCAGGCTCAATCCTCGTTTGCTGGATACGGCTGTCGAGACGGCCGACTGCATCTTCTACCTCCTCTCGACTCTTTCTGTAGCTGGGCGGCCTCGTATCCGATCGTCAGCCCAACGACCTCGCATCTGATCTTCAGCCCAGCGACCTCCTATGTGGCCCTAGGCTATGCGACCTTGTATGTGGCCCTAGGCTAGGCGGCCTCGTATGTGGCGCTCGGCCAAGCGGCCTCGTGTCTGGCACTCCGCCGGGCGACCTCAAATCCAGTCCTCTGCCGAGCGACCTGGCGTCTAGTCGTCACGCGAGCGACCTGACGTCTGTTCGTCACGCGAGCGACCTGGCAGCCGGTCATCAGCCGAGCTAGCTCGCATGGAGTCCTCTACCGGGTGAGCTCGCGCTTACTCCTCAACCCAGTAGAGCTTGCGGTTCTTTGGATCGAGCTCTTCATAGGTCGTCGGAAGTCCAAACTCAGCTCTCTTGCGCACTATCTCCTCGTTGATCATTCTGTTGTACTCGATCAGGGTATCTCGAACTGGGTCACTATTGTAGACCACTCTCCTAAAGGCATTGTCGAGGTAACGGCCGATCATGTAGCCTCCAGGCACCTCCGGCACGCCTCTGACCCAATCCCACTGGGCCATCAGCTTATCCAGCTCGTCGACTGACCAAGGCAGCCTTCGCATGGCCTCCACGTTGGCCGTGGCATAGCGCCCTGAAGGCCCAAGCAGGCTCTCGATCTGACGCCCGAACGCAGCCTGCACCTCCGTGCTGCTCCACCACTTCACGAACTCCCATGCAGCGTCTATCTGAGACGAGCTGCTCAGAATGATCGTGCCTGTCTCGCCTGAGCTTGTTGGAGTCGGACCCACCGGCACGGATCGGTCGATAGTGCCGTCCGGACGCAGCGTTCCCGGAACCAGAGTAAAGCCCCACTTGCCCCTCAATTCCGTCGCAAAGACCTGCAGCGTATTGTAGAAGGTATAGCCGGTCACGATCAGCGGCATTTCTCCGGTTCGGAAGCGGTTTGCCGCGTTGTACTCGAGGGGCAGCTTGTATAACTCGTACAGCTCAGTCCAGAGAGCAAAGGCTTCAACAGCTGCCTCGTTGTCGAGGTTGGTCGCAATTCCGTCCTCTATGAACAGCTCCTGTCCCTTCTGGTAGAGGAAGCTGAGAAGCGTCAGCACTCCACCGCTCGAAGACAGGCTGCCTATGGTATCGCTCACGTCGCCTATTGTCATGCTGACAGACCTAGGCGGCGACGAGAAGGGAAGACCGAACTGCATGTTGCGTTTCTGCAGGATCGGAATGATCTCGAGCACGTCATCCCAGGTCTGAGGCACCTGAAGGCCGAGCTCATCGAGCACATCGGCGCGGTAGAACAACATCAGGAACGGCTGCTGATCCGGCACTGCGTAGACACTGCCGCGGAACATGAACGGCACCAGCGCACTGTGCTTGAAGCGCAGGGCGACCTCGTCGAAGTCAGGGAACTGAGTCAGGTCGACTACTCCGCCTCTGAGTGCGAAATTGATGGGTTGCGCAGTGGACACTCCCATGGCCACGTCCGGGCCCCTTCCCGCCAGAGTTGCCGGAAGGAGAACGCCCATGTTAACCAGTTCGAGGTTTACCGTGATCCCCGTCTTAGGAGTGAACTCATTCTCGATCATCCGCTTTAGGATCTGCGCTTGATCGCGCCCCAACCCAATCCAGACCTTTAGCGGATCTACATCTCCCGCTCTGCCGTGAACATCCCCGACCGCCCGATAGTCGTGAGTGTAAGAAGCTATGAGCGCTCTCACCTCGTGCAGAAGCCGCTCCGCCGTGGTCGGAGTTGCTCTTGGAAGCTGCTGCTCCGGTGAAGCGATCACTAGATAGTCGATTCTGAGCGGCTGCTGTCGGACCTCCAGCAACCATGATCCCAGAGCACCCAGGTTGTCTCTGAACTCGCCGACGCGGGAAGGTATGCTGTCAGTGTCTGCGGCAAGGTCTGTCAGCTGTCTGGCCAGCTCTTGGAGGAGCACTGTGGTTCCGCCCTTCTGGCCGGTGAAGCTTTCGAGGTCCTCGGCCACTTCACTGATTATACCTGCTTGACGCGTGAGTTCTTCCACTAGACCGGGGATTCTCTCTTTCAGCTGATAGGTCCTGATGGGATCGGGAGTCGGGGACGTGATCATGATGATCCTGCGGTAGAGTGTGTTCAGGTCATAGAGGCTGGCCTCGACTGTCCGTATCAGATCGACGAAGTCGCCCAGAACTACCTCCATGGTGATGTAGTGATGACCTTTGGTGAGGTAGAACAGGTACGGCTCGCCATCGTCAAGCGAACTCAGGACGTTCATCTGATACGAAGTGCTGTATGGGAATCTGACAGTCTGCAGTTCCTTGAACGGCAACTGCCCGTCTATAGTGATCCGCCTGGAGCTGTAGGCGCCGCGGAGGAAATTCTGTTTGGCCTTGATCGCGATCTTGTAGAACCCGTCCTGAGGAACCTCGAAGTCCCACCTGATCCACTCGCCGGCTTGGCTCCACTCGGTTCCACCGATGGAGTTCAGGCGCAGGAGGACCGGGTGATACGGCTCAAGCGTTGGATCGCCTCGGTCAGGCTGAGGAGACATCGTTGAGCTCGAGCGAAATGTAGAGTCACGCTCCTGCAGCTTGATCATGACTCCGGTCGCAGGCTTATACCCCTGCGCCGTCTGCATTGCCAGGACTTCCTTGTAGCTAGGCACCTCTGCCAATTGGAAGACACGGATTGACTTGATGGCGACAGGCTCACGCCGCGAGCGGAGCGCCAGGGTGTTTCTGCCCTCATTGAGGAAGAACTTGTAGGGCTCGAGGTAGTCCCCCATCGAGTCTTTCAGAACCTGGCGGGTCCAGGAGGGGTATTCTCTCTGAAGAGGACGCAGTTCATTGCCCTGGTTGTCTCTGACGATCTCCTCAGCGTCGCCCCAGATCCTCGAGAATTGCAGGTATTCGGCTCCTTCGAACGGCACCTCTCCGTTTATCTCAATCGCACGCTCGATGGAAGTGCTTCGTCCTTCGACCGGGTAGTACTCGAGCTCGATGTTGTAAAGCCCGGCGCGTGGGATGTCGATCTCCCACTCAACGACTGCATCTTCACCCGTGTAGACGCAGTCGACTCCTTCTATGCTTGCCGCCGCGACCTCGCCGCTGGCTCTGCTGTAGTCGCAGCCCTGGACAACGATCTCATGCTCAGGCTCTACGACTCCTGCGTCGAGGTGCTGACGCAGATAGACTTCGTATTCAACAGCGCTCTTGTACCCTCGCAGGCCGGTGGCGATACCCGTCACCGCCTGAACCTCGCCGAAGAAGGCGAGCAAAGCCAGAAGCAGGCTCGTCAGGACAAACCTAGCCCGTCTACCCACGCTTCCACTCCTCTCGTCACTCAGCCACAAGTCTCCGACAGGATTGCCTTTCTACGAGTCTGGTGGGATAGCAGCATTGCGTGAAGGGCATGGGTTCTCCGATATCTAGGTTTTGCGAAGCCTCGATCTTCTCTATGAGAAGCCTGATGGCCGTGTAGCCGATCAACTCTGAATACTGTGCCACCGTTGTCAGAGGCACATCGAGCAACCGAGTGATGCTCAGATCGTCGAAGCTGACGATAGAAAGGTCTTCGGGAATCGTCAGTTTCAACTCGCGGCATACCTTAACCACGTCGACCGCTACATAGCCGTTTACCACGACGACTGCAGTGAAGCATCCGCCCGATAGGAACTCCTTGAGCTCGGGCAGCCCTGTCCGGAAATCGAAGGAGAACATCACACCGCTACCCAGGCCTCGCGCCGCAAGCGCCTGCTGATATCCTGTAAACCTGTCCCTCATGCTGCTAGTCTGGTCACTCTCATGCCTGATGAACGCGATTCGCTCGTGCCCAAGATCGAGGAGATGCTCTGTGGCCAGCCTTCCGCCCTGGATGTTGTCGGACATCACGCAGTTCGTCTCACATCCCGGGACTCGCCGGTCCACTAGAACAAATGGGAATCCCTCTTCCTTCAGCTCAAAGACAACCGACCCTCCGGAAGGCTCCTCGCTGGGCATGATGATCAGCCCAGAGACCTGCTCGTCTCTGAGGTGCCTTATTTCCTCCTGTTCCTTCTCGTTGCTGTTATTGGAGACCCGGAGGGTCGTGCCGTATTTCGTGTCTCTCAAAGCCCTCTGCATTCCGTTGAGCAGCAGCATCTCCATTTCTGCGTCGCAGAACGGAAGCACAATGCCTATCGTGGCGTTTCTTGGTTGTATACTGCGCTTTTTCTCGTGGACGAAGGTGCCGTTGCCCTGGACACGATACAGGATTGAGTCGTCGACGAGCTCTTGGATCGCCCGGCGAACCGTGTACCTGCTGACCTGAAGTTCGTCTGCCAGTTCCCGCTCCGGCGGTATTATCTCTCCCGGTTTGTATACACCTTTCTGTATCTGGTCCAGGAGATGATCCTTAACCTGCCTGTACAGCATCCTGCGTTTGCTGAAGTCCGGTCTAGAACTCGCCAACTCAATCTCTCCTCGCGACCTCGGGCATTCGTCACTGTGAGGCCATCTGACAGTCAAGTCATCTGAATGGTTTGGCCGAGAGCACTTTTCGCCATACCACTATCAGACTAATTCCATACGACTCACGATTTTCCTTCAGCGACAGAGATTCTTAGGGTCTTGATCTCGAACGGCTTCATCGTGAAAGAAACCCTGTTCCCGGCACATTCGATCTTCTCAATCGGCCTCTCCATCAGGTCGCACAGGAACACCTCGCGGACCTCTCGCGCCAACTCCACTGTAACACTGTCCCGCCTGTTGCCGAACTCGTAGAATCTGAAGATCAGGTCACCGTTATCCTCAGCCTTCTTGACTGTATCGAGAATGGTACTTCCAGCATCCACCCTGGCAAGGGAACCTTCCATCGGGAGCGACCCTCCCGGGTGCCCTTGCAGGCCTCCCGACTGTCCTTGCAGGTCTCCCGGCTGTCCTTGCAGGCCTGCCAACTGCCCCTTCAGGCCTCCGGGTTGCCCTTCCAGACCTCTGGGTTGCCTCTGCAGGTCTCTCGCCTCCCAGTACTGGCCTCCCGGTTGCCCTTGACCCTCGACGTATACACCGAGCAGCTCGTAGTTCAACTCGTAGGCCTCCTGAGTCGTTCCTCCGGAGAACCAATTGCCCTTGTGCGGATATAGGCTGTACGTAAAACTGTGATGGCCTTGATCCGCCTCGGGGTCGGGCTCGATCCCTGACTTTATCAGCGTCAACCGCATGACGTTGTCCTTGATGTCATAGCCATACTTGCAGTCGTTTAGCAGGCTGACGCCGTAGTCTTGCTCAGAGAGATCGGCCCACTTGTGCGCGACGCTCTCGAACTTCGCGTAGTCCCAGCTCGTATTCCAGTGCGTGGGTCGTTCAACGCTGCCGAACTGTATCTCGTATGTGGCCTTCGTTGCCCGGATGTCCACAGGGAAGGCCACCTTGAGCAGCACCTGGTGTTCACGCCAATCCACGTTCGTCTTGAAATCGATTCTGCGGCTATTCGCGTAGACAACCATCCGCTGCTCTATCGTCGAATCCAGGAACCGCCACTTGAGCCTGACCACGGCTTGGTCGGGAACCGGTTGTTCCACGTGAAACTCCATCAGCTCATCAACAGGAAATTGCTTCTCCTGATAGTAGAGATCGATGTCCCATGCATCAAACGACATCGGCCTGTCCTCAAACGCCTGCATTACGTTTGCCGCCTTGCCCGGCGCGATGACCTCACGCCTGACGTCTTTGTCGTAGAGGGAAACGATCTGTCCCTTCATGTTTAGCTCGATGCGATAGAACGGGGTTTCGATCACACGTCCATCCACACGGATGCAGCTGTTCTCAGCCCAGCTTCCCTGAGCGCGGCTGTCTCCATCGCAGGTGTCCTCGACGCAGGTGTCACCAGTGCAGTTACCCTCACCACAGCTCCCTGTGACGCCGCCATCCTTGGCTGCGGGAGCTGTCTGCGCCTTTGGCGCTACCGCAAAGGCTTTGTATCCCAAAGGAGGCACACATGGAACCTCTACTTGGAGGTACTTGCCGCTGCTATCCTCTAACACGTAGGCAGGGAGTGCCGACCCGTCATCTCCGACTACATCCATGCCGCTAAGCCCGTCGGTCCATGGGACCCGCACGATTCCGCCGCGCTGCCAAGACAGAGGATTGAAGACTACGACACGCCGGCCGCCAGGCAGCACGTTGCCCGCCAGAGCATACAGGGCTTTCTCCAAGTTCGTCTTGCCCGACTCGAACACCTGGCCGTACTCACGGTCGGCGTCTTCATAGACCTCGTGTATCGAAGAACCGGCCAGGATGTCGTGGAATTGGTTCCTCAGGACGATCTTCCAGCTTTCATTGATCTCTCGCTGCGGGTACTCATAGCCGTCTATGCACTGTCGGGCAAGACAGCCGAAGAGCTCGACATTGTGAAGGAGGATCTCGCTCATCCTGTTGTTCTTCTTGGTTCGCGCCTGAGATGTGTAGGTTCCTCGGTGATATTCGAGATAAAGCTCGCCGTCGACCACCGGAAGCTTCGGGTTGCCTTCGACCCGGGCGGCCAGTCTGTCGAAGAACTCCTCCGCCTTGCCGAAGCGTATCTGTGGCACTCCGGGGAGTTCCTGCATCTTCCGCCCAGTCTCAATCATCTCCTTGGTGGGGCCGCCGCCGCCGTCACCCCACCCATAGGCGAGCAACAGTTCGTCGTTGATGTCTTTCTGCTGGTAGTGGTCCCAGCTGTAGTGGGCGCTGGCGGGACTCAACATGCCGTTGTACGTGTAGAAGCGTGGGGTCGGTCCTTCTGTCGTCGTGATGAAGTGAGTCAGCACCTCGGTCCCATCGAGCCCGCGCCATCTGAAGGTGTCGTAGGTACTGCGGTTGTACTGGCTCCAGCTGATCTTCGTGGTCATGAAGTACTTGAGGCCGCTCTTCGCAATGATCTGCGGCAAGGCCCAGGAGTAGCCAAACACGTCCGGCAGCCACAGAACACTGCACTCCGCTCCCAGCTCATCTCTCATGTACCGAGTCCCGAACAGGAACTGCCGAACGAGCGACTCGCCCGAAGGGATGTTACAGTCGGCCTCAACCCACATGCCGCCGGTCACTTCCCACTTGCCGGCCTTGATGTTCTCCAATATCCGGTCATACAGCTCCGGATAGTCCTGCTTCACGTACTCATACAGCTGCGGCGTGCTCTGCAGGAAGATGTACTCAGGATATTGAGTCATCAGATGGTTGACAGTGGAGAAGGTTCGTGAGCACTTCTCCCGCGTGTGTTTCAACTGCCACAGCCAGGCTACGTCGATGTGAGAGTGCCCGACCGCCGTGATGACTGGCTTGTTTTCTTCGCATGGCCTGTATGCCTTCAGCTGCTCTCTCAGCAACTCATTTGCTCTGGCAACAGAGTCATGGAACTGTGAGGATCCTGGCTTGCGGAAGTCCAGCACATTCAGTGCCTGGTTGAGAAGGGCCGTCAGCCTCTCACGGTCATAGCTGCCCTCCTTCATTATCTTCACCGCTTGAAGGACCGTATCCGCCCGGAAGAAGAAATCCTCTACGTCCTCGTTGATGCAGACCAGAGAAGCCGCTCTGAAGACGCGCTTTTCAGGGTGCAGTCCGCTGAAGGCCTTGATGGCTATGGCAATCCTTCCGGAGCTGATCCAGTCCTTCTTTAGGCAAACCTCGCGGTGGTTCTCGTCCAGACCCTGTACAATCTCTCCATTGACGTAGAGCAGGGCTTCTGACTCACGGAGGCCGCCCTCCTGTCCAGCACCGACTATGAGATGCAGAGCGAGCTTGCGGTTCTTCCAATCTTCGGGGATCTCAACCGTTGCCCTGAACCAAGCGGTCTCGTCTCTTCCGCCCCACAGACTCCCCACCTCGAAGGCATTCCACGACGAATCATCGAAGTCAGGCTCCTGAGCACCGGGTATGTCCTGTCCGAGCATCTTGAACCAGCGGATCGGTTTCCGGTCCTCGTAGATGTACCTCTTCAGGTCGTGTATGTACCTGGCTGCTTTGTCAAGGGTAAAGTACATGCGATTTGTCATCCTCCACCGCTCGTGTGATATCACCGGAGCTTCCTTAGGACGTCCGTCCCAACTCCAAGCCTGTATCCAGCCGAGACATATCGGATGGCCCGGTCGGGACCTACGACCAAGACCAGGGGTAGACCCGGACGCACTGGACTCGACAATCCTGCCTTCACAGCCTTCAGACATTCGCTGGCCCGATCGACATTCAGCCGGGCAGACTTGGGGAGTTCTCTGTAACCATCCTCGCTGAGAGAAACTGTAGAGTGCTCCTCACCGACGAACAGACAAATTGCCGCGCCGGTGCGGGCGAGTTCCTCTCTCAGCTCGCCCAACTCGCGGATAAGGTGCTTTGACGGTTCGCGGTCAGGCTCAATCCAAGCCAGAACTGCGCCGGCAGGAGCAATGAGCTCATCAAGCCTGCTTGTGCTTCCATCCAAAGCTGTGACAGCGATGCCCTGAGGGACGCTGCCAAGCTGGGAGGCCTGTTCCTGATCGAGTTCCCTATCCTGCCGCACTAACAGGTCGACTTCAGTGAGTTCATTGCAGTTGACTCGGAAAGACTGGACTCTGACCAGAGTCGAGCCATCTTGCAGCCTGTTGCCGGTTGTCAGCCAGTAGTACCCTGGAGGAACTGACAGCGGCTCGTGCAGCTTCTCGCCATCGACGCCTCTCAGATACAATGTGTGAAGCGCGTAGTCCTCAAATCTGGCCAGGGTGAAGTTGCGGGCATACTCGATCTTGCCGTCATAGTCCCCTACTACGTTCAACTTGACCAGACCGCTCGACGCCGCGACCGCGTTGCTGCGCTCTCCGGAATCGAAGAGCACATCGATCCAGCCCTGTGGAGACAGGTACTGCACCTTCTGGTCAGCCCTCGAAAGCCTAGCCGCGATCCCAAAACTCCTTGCCATAGCCACAAACAGGATGCTCCGGGACTGATGGCCTGCAACCCGCAGCTCGTAAGTGCCTCTGGGAGTGGCGTATCCGCCGAAGTGTCCCTCCGATGCGCTGGCGATGTTGCGCGCAACCCAATCCGCCAGCAGCTTCGGGTCATCCCTGAACTGGCGCTGCTGCTCTTCATAGAACTCGCCCTGGAAGAACTTGCGGTACGGCCGCAATGCCTCCAGAGAGACCCTTGGGTTGAGCACGTTCTGGACGAATACCTCGCGGTCATAGCTGGACTTGAACGCCATCGCGCCTTCCAGGTGTTCCGTCAGTATCTCTCCAGTTGTATCTGTCAGATCCTTGTCAGAGATCACCTTGAGCAGCTCCAGTGACCACTCGCCGTATAGGGGAACGCTCTTGCGCAGGAAGGAGACGATCTCGTGGCTGTTTCCCCTGGCCTTTTTCACAACGGTGCAGACGCCCTCCGAGTCAAGGCCGAGCTCCCGAGCGAGTTCCTTCGCCTCTTCCTCGGAGACGAACGTGCTTTCATACTCCGCTCTTATCCGATCTTCTTCTTTGAGGCGCAGGTTGTGCGCTTGACGCTCCTCTTCGGTTACGTCCTGGCCCCCTGTATAGGTATCCGGCGGCGGAACGATATCCAGCTCGAAGACCAAGTCCTCAGGCAGCTGGTCCGAGAGCGTGATCTCGACTCGGTCGCCGGTGTGGGGAGCGACCTTCGTGTAGCCGTAACCACCTTTGCTGTGAGCATAGATGAACAGATCGCCCAGGCCGGTGGTCAGTCTCACCTCGCCCATCGGATCTGTCTGAAGGGTGGTAATGGGTGCGAAGCCTCCGTAGTTGAACACATTGAAAGTCACCGTTGCCTTCTCTACCGGGCCCCCCGAGCTGTCCCGAACTGCTACCGTGATAGAGCGTGTCGCAGCGTAGTTGCTGAGGAGGTTGATGGCCAGATAGCCGTCGAATGACTGAACCCGCTCCTCAGGGCCGCGGTAGCTGTCCGGGATCCTTGTGCTGACCAGCATAGCTCTGCTGGCCGGCCCTGCAAACCAGCCCATGTCAAGACGGGGCTCAGGCTCACAGGCGCCAAGGAAGTACCACCGGCCGTCAGCCCAGGCCTCTACCCAGGCGTGGTTGCTGTCTGTATGAGCCCAGCGAGGGGTGTAGCACTGCCTGGCAGGAATTCCGAGGCTCCGCAGAGCCGCAACCAGTAGGGCCGATTCCTCGCCGCACCTTCCGATAGCTGTCCGAACAAGGGTCAGCGGCGAAGCCGTCCGCGGATCGGTAGCGATATATGTAGCTTTTTCATGACACCAGTGGTTGATCTCGAGAATCGCATCATACATCGACTTGTCTCGGACTCTGTCGATCAACCAGTCATAGAAAACGCCCCGGTAGTCCTCGATGACCTCGTTGCTTATACGGTAGGGCAATATGTAGTAAAGGTACAGCTCTCCGGTTATCTTCTTTCCCCATGGCACCTTCTGCAGAGTCTCCAGGCTCCTGCGAACATGATTCTGGAAGAGAGACCCGTCATAGTCCGCAAGATCACAGAGCGGCATATGCGCGTAGAGGAACTTCAGAGCGAACTCCTCTTCGGCGCTCCGCGCCTCTGAGAGCACGCTAAATAGCTTGTCTTCGCGCGCCGATGCGAGCCGCCGTCTAGCTGCGAAAGCCTGCTCGATCTGCTCGATTGATCTGCTGTCTAGCCCGAATAGTGTCACGCTCAGACCTCCTCCCAGATGCAGCCGTCTTCACGAATGCTGATTGTCGAGCGCCCGTCAGTCGAGTCCACAGTCGCCTGAAACAGGCTCCTGGTTGTCTCGATTCTCGGCTTAATGATCCAACTGTCATTCCCCTTCAGTTCCTCGAAATCCGGACAGAACCGACCGTGTCGCTCGTAGTAGTTGCGCTGCCTGTAGTACAGCCGTCTCAATTCCCACTTGAGCATCTCATCGGCAGGGACGGTAAATTCAGCGGGTCCATCGGAGAAGTGGAGATACCCCCATAGCTCGGGGTAGTGCATATTGACTATACCCTGCGGAGACCACACCCAGTTGTCTTCAGGAAGGGGACGGCCGGTTGTCGGATCCTTGACTTTGATGTACCGTCCATCTTTGACCTCGACGGTCCACTCCACCCGCGAGAAATTGATTCGCCAGGTATCCCCTGCTTTCGGTGCTTGGCCTCCGCATGCACACTCTCTGAGGGCTGCCCACGGCATGGCTATCTCGAGACTCCATCCTCGGTTGTCTGCACTCGGGTCGTTCAGTTTTCCGTCTATGCTGACAGCCGTCTTGAGTCCCTTGATGTCCCACCCGTTGATCGCAGGACCCCCATCGCGGTAGGGTTTTGGCAGAAGCAAGTCCCAGACTGTGTTCCGTGCGTTCATCTCGAGTTCGTAATAGTTGTGAGTATCGCCGTCCGGATCGATGAAGACCTCGAAGTCGTTGTCGTAGAAGATCACTGCGTCACGCTCAGTCAGTTCGGCCCAGATCTGATCCTCCTCCAACTCAGCACCTATATATAGATACTCGTCGTCCCACAGCATCTTGACCCTGGTGCGTTTGGGGGGTCTAGGCTTCAGATCTCCCTCTATGTCAACAAAATCCTCGCTCCAGCACGCCTGATCCCAGAAAGGCTTGGCCAACCGCCCATCCAGGTCAGGGCGGCCCTCCGCCCTCTGGCAGACATACGAGCGAGGTCTGAACGTGATATTGGGTTCAGGAACGCCACTCCACTTCCGTGACGCCATCTTATCCACTCCTGAAGTTGTCTGATGTTTATACCATTCCAATTTGAGAATTACGACGAAAACCTGGATTCTCCTCTGTCAACGCGGCGAGAATTTCCTGGCCGTATGAGGCGATAGGCAGGTCGATTGCTGCAGACCTCTGGAGCGTAGAATCTGGATAGAATCTGACTCAAGGAATGACCGGTCCGGTACAGAATACTGCTTCAGATCATATTCCCTACCAAAGCTATTTGCTGAACAACAACCGCACCTAGGGCGCCTCGAATCACTTCCAACCGGATCGGAGAGAGCAAGATGCCGGAACGCCGTCAATTGATAGTAGGCTACGTGCAGGACAGAGCATTGCCGTCAGTCACGCAGGATGATGCTCGCATCATGACTCACGTGAACATCGCCTTCGGCCACATAGTCGACGGAAGAGTGTCCGTCGCACGCACAGCCAATCTCGGCTGTGTGGAGAACCTTAGGGCATATAACCCAACACTCGAGGTCCTCCTGTCGGTCGGAGGCTGGGGTGCCGGCGGGTTCTCCGAGGCGGCTGCCACCGCCGAGACCCGCGAGGTATTTGCCCTATCCGCCCTGGAGATAGTCAAGGAGTACCGGCTCGATGGCATAGACCTCGACTGGGAGTACCCGTGCTACTCAGCTGCAGGGATTGCGTCCAGCCCTAGCGACAAAGACAACTTCACGCTCATGCTGAAAGAACTGAGAGCCAGGCTCGACAGGCAGGGGCAGAGCGACGGCCGTCACTACCGTCTGACGATCGCGGCTGGCGCAGACCAGTACTACATTGACGGAACCAGGATGGATCAGGTCCAGCAGTACCTTGATTGGGTCCAGCTGATGACGTATGACATGCGCGGTGGATTTCAGACTCTGACCGGACACCACACCAATCTGTTCACCCCTACGGGTGACCTCTTCCGCCCGAGCGTCGATGCTTGTGTGCGCATGTTCTCAGCCGCGGGTGTGCCTGGCGAGAAACTCGTTATCGGAGTCGCGTTCTACTCGAGGATGTGGAAAGGCGTACCGAACAGGAACAACGGCCTGTTCCAGAACTCCGTGGGTCCGGGTGGGTACGGTCCTGTTTACGGAGAGCTAGTTCGCAACTACATAGATAAGAACGGATACAGACGCTTCTGGGATGATGAAGCCAAGGCTCCCTACCTGTTTGACGGCAACAACTTCATCACTTACGACGACGAGGACTCGATCGCGGCCAAGTGCGAGTATGTCAGGCAGAACGGGCTGGCTGGGATCATGTTCTGGGAGTACAGCTGCGATCCAACCCATACCCTGCTGAACTCCATCTGGAGAGGCCTGAATCAGGAGTGAACTCCGGTACAAAGCAAAGAGCTCCGTGCTTGATGCTAAGAGCTCACGACTTCGTACTCTGTTCTCAGGACCTAGGGCTGAAGGCCCATGGCCTGGGCCGGTGCTCAGTACTCAGGACCAAGGCTCAGTGCTTAGGACCAAGGCTCAGTGCTTAGGACCAAGGCTCAGTGCTTAGAACCAAGGCTCAGTACTCAGGACCAAGGCTCAGTACTCAGGACCCAGAGCTTGCCGTGCTGCTCCTCGACCTGTTTCATGCAGTAGTCTACAAGTGGCTTCAGGGCACCTCCGGTAATCCGTTTCGGGTGTTTGCTCACTACATCGAGCGCATCCTTCACCGCTCTAAGAGCGTTGCTGTAGTCTTTGCCCCTCTCGAGCAACTCCAGAACCTCCAAGACGCCTCTCCCCGCCCATATCCAGTTCTCCAACACCTCTATCCAGGGAAGCAGGTCGTTGCGGAGTTCGAGGTTGTCCATACGGTTCACTATGTGGTAGCAGGCTTCGTCGAGTTCCGTCAGGTAGTCTGACAGCTCACATACAGCTGGATTGCCCTGCACCTTGAGTCCCTCGCGTTGTGAGTCCAACAATCTCCCTACCAGGCTCGCCATCTTCGGCGCCGCTTCGCGTTGCAAGCAAGACATCAGAGTTGTCTCGGCCAGCAGCCGCACGTGCTTTGCACTCGATTCGCCTGCAACTCTTCGGATCGCCGAATCCCAGCTCTCATCAGGGTTGTAGTCCGCAGGCCGTGCGAAGTAATCAGCAAAGGTGACAAGAGCGATCTTCGAAGCTTCTGCCTGGTTCATCGGGTTGACGGCTATGCCCTTGCAGCCCTTGTACAGGTCTCCCGAGCGCCCTTTTATAGGTCCGAGGTGCATTTCTGGTCTCATGCTCGAGTCATTCACCGGGTAGTTGTCCCAAATGATAGGAAGGCGCCTGGCCGCCTCTGCGAATTGCAGGGCGTGGTCTGCGGTGATCCGCGTCGAACAGACCTGCGGACCTGTGTAGAAGACGTCAATTCGTGGGTCGAGACTGGCTCCCAGCTCGTGCAGATAGGCGCTGAAAGGAGCCTCTCCGCAGTAGTCGGTCGGACACATGCTCAAGGTGCATTCACTGTCGACTGACAGAAGCCATTCGAGCGCGCGATTGCAGATTGCTGCATGCGCCTGCGCGTAGCTGGAGAAAACCCGCCGATCCTGTTCGTGCTGGAACTCGTGGGAAATATCATCGAGAAACAGACTGAAATCGCGGACGCCCATCGAGTGGAATGCGAGGAACTTGTTCTGAATGCACTCGAAATCCTCGTCGGACGAGTAGCGGATGGACAAACCACAGCTAAGAGCATAGACAAACCGCACGCCGCTCTGCTTGGCTACTTGGACTGTATGCGCGAATTCCTGCATCGCTTCCTCGGGATAGGGTTCGCGCCAGCGCACGCGGTGCTCGCGATCGTCTTTAGGACCGTATATGTAGGTGTTGAAACCTAGATCCCCGATAAACCTGATTAGGCTTTCTCTCTGAGGAACGGTGTAGTATACGCCGTAGAAGCCTTCCACCACTCCTCTGATTTCAAAGGGCGAACTCACAGTCTTGTCCCTCCATCCAGGTTGGTGCGGCTGTCACTGAGATGCACCGCTGATCGGACGGCGCGCGCGGGCAGTCGGGCAGCCCTGCAGTCCTAGTCTGGCATATACTCCTAGTCTGCATCGGTCTCAGCGACCATTTCTCCAGTTCCGACTCGGATTATCAGCGGAGCATGGTTGTACCGATCGAGGGAGATGATCCGATCGCTGACGACCTGCCCGTCTTGCGTGACAATCTTGCGCGTCTGGACGAGTAGGTCAGGAGCGCCCCACCTCTCGACGACTTGTTTGCCTAGTGGGAGAGTTGGGTCTTCTTGGTACTCGATAGGAGGTTTGACCTCCTCAAGTACCTGGGTAACGATTTCGACACTCTTGCCTGGCTGCGGTTTCCCGAACAACGCTATGTCTACCGTACCATCGTATACCCACGCCGCGACCACGATGGGCCCGTCCGTGTTGTTGCGGAATCGGAAATCCCTGTAGTCATATACCACGGTAGCATCTGTTCCCGGCTTGATGTAGTTCAGTATCAGAGAATGGTTGTACCTCATGGTTACCTGGAGGTCGGCCAAGAGCACGGCGTTGTAGAGTGTCGAGGACACCTGGCACACGCCGCCTCCGAAGTCCGGCACCAGCCTGCCGTTGACTATCACATCCGCCTCTCTGTAACCCCGGAGCGGAACCCGAGGACCCACGACCTTATTGAAGGAGAACTCCTGCCCTGGCAGCAGCACGTACCCATCCATCGAGTGAGCGGCGCGCTGGATGTTGTAAGTCCGCTGAGCGTTTCCAGGGTCGAACTTGGTCTCAAACCGTCCAATAACGGACATCTCCGGCCACTTCGCAATGTCGCTTGCTGTGAGCTCAGGCTTGATCTCGACTACGGGGAGCTTGACTCTGCGGTCTGGCGCCATTGTGAGAATAGTGTGCCGAATAGCCTCCAGCGTGGCCGCCTTGTCCAACCGGTATCCGACAATCTCTGCAGTGACCTGCATTGTGCCGTCGCGTTGCCATTTCACTTCTGCCGAGCGAGGATCGCGGTCTATCCTGCTCGCAAGCCAATTGACATACTTGATCAGCTCGACGTCGTCGCAGACTAGATGAGGAGATATCTCGACAAGGCCGGTCGGTGCACCTATGAGGTTGTCGAGCCGCTCTTGCAGCGTATCACCGCGGCCTACTCTCAGGATCTGATCGTATGCGCCAAGCACATCCATGCGGGTGCGAACCTGCGCCGGGTAGAGAACCCATGTCCTATCCATGAACTCGAGTGTCACTGGAGCTAGAACTCGTGATCTCTCAATATCGAGAAGACGGCTGTAGATATCGGTTCTCTGGAGGTCTCCGACAGAGGTCTGGGCAACTAGCACGCCTGGATAGGAGCGGCCATTGTCCATGCTGATGAGCACGAACAACCCCGCCGAGAGCAGTAGGAACAAGGCCACCAACATCGTGAAGGCTGCACTGAACGGGTGAATTGTGGTGCGGGTCTCTTCGCGTGCGAGGTTCATTGCGTCATAGAGCGCTCCTCCGCTGTGATGACGGACGGCCAACTGACAACAGCTCTGGATCGCGACCAGGATATGGCCGAGATTCCATCACGCTTGTCCAGCTATTACGATAGCATAGTCCCTTCCAGCGGTCAACGGAACGCGTATGAAGACCTGAGGATGAGAGCAAGAACCAGGAATCCGACGAGTCCGAAGAGCAGGTACACCCGGTCAACCAGCATGGCGAACCCGACATATGAGATCGGCACACATAGCACAACCAGCGCCGGGCCTAGCCAGCAGTTGTTCCTGCGCCGGCTCTTGCGATGCCTGGGCAACTGAGCGATGCGCGAGTCTCCCAGTCTCGACATCAGGGACAACAGCATGCTCAGAGCTGTTGTCACCATAGCAGCCCACACCGCTGCCAGGTAGAGGCCATAGACCAATCCTCCTCGTCGGCGGGCAAACAACAAGAGCGGCATGTCAGCAGCTGCGGCCGCCACTGGCTCAGCCGTCAGCGTCACCAGCACCGAGAGCGACATGATTCCCAACACGGCTCCACCGAGAATCCCGCCGCCGACCAGCTCAGCCGTCGTGTGCCTAGCAGATGCTAGTGACGCAAACACCCCGAGGCAAAGAAGCATATTGTAGGATACATAGATCACTGAACTCACAGACGATCCGACAGCCCTGTAAGCGACAGACTCAGGTCCAACACCCGCAGAAAGTGCTATCGGTCCTGTGAATATGCGCTCCGCGCAGAGCAGGCATATACCTACGACGAGGACAGGACAGAGTAGTGAGGACGCAGTGGCGACCCAGTCCAAACCCATGGCAGCTAGGGCTATCAGAAACACGGCAGAGAGCGCTGCCGACCAGAAGGAGCCTAGCCCTAAGACACTGCTTACCAGCGATGTCGACCCGGCAAACATAACTGAGAGGACACAAAACAGGTAGACAGTGGTCGCGCTGTCCAGAATGCTGGCGGCCTTCTGAGACAGATATCGGCGGTACATGTCGCCGTACTGCGATATACCCTTAGTCTGCATCGTTCGCATTAGGACCGGCGCCACGATGCAAAACAGCAGCGAAGCCGCAGCTATCCCTATAAGTCCAAAGGACCCAAACCGAGCAAAGAAGCTCCAGATTTCTCTCCCTGAGGCAAACCCGGCCCCCACTACGGAGCCGACGTAGACGCCAGCAATCCGGAGAACCGATGGAACCCTCATGCTTCGCGCCGCCATCCTGGATCCCTCCTCAGTCCCTCGTCATTTGATCTTGTGTGAGTCTGTGCCGAGATCGGAATGCCTCTGTGCGGAGATCAGAGTGCATCTGTGCAGCGGTCAGTGTATAGCTGTGCAGAGCTCGGTGTATGGCTGTGCGGAGGTCGGTGCGTAGCTGTGCAGCGGTCAGTGTATAGCTGTGCAGAGCTCGGTGTGTAGCTGTGCAGAGCTCGGTGTATGGCTGTGCGGAGGTCGGTGCGTAGCTGTGCAGAGGTCGGTGCGTAGCTGTGCAGAGGTCGGTGTGTAGCTGTGCAGAGGTCGGTGTAAGGCTGTGCAGAGACCGGTGTGCAGCTATGTAGTGATCTGTGTGCGGCTATGCAGTGATCGGTGTGCGGCTTTGTAGAGCTCGGTGTACAGCTATGCGAGGTTCGGAATCCATATTCTGATCCATAAGGAGCTACGAAGGTAAGCTGTCATCTTCGGCCACCATGAATATCCTGCAGAGACTGGACATATACTTCAATTGGACAGCTTGCCCCTGTACCTAAGCCTCCTGGTCAAGGGCGTTTGTCGTCCGGGCATGGGTGCGACACAGTTGCGAGTCTGATGGGTTCGCTCGGGCATGGCTGTGACATAGATGTGCGTCCGAGGGGTTCGTTTGAGTACGGCCGCAACCCTGAGAGGCAAGGCCGATGGTCAGCAAACGACGCTGCGACGCTCGCAGCCCGCGCAAAGTGTGCACTGTCCAAATCAGACTACTCTGAAAATGCTGCCGTAGCGCGGCCATGCGTGCTACACTGAGGGCTTTCGGAGCATAGCCAAGTTGGACACTACTGTCACAACCGCGGCGCGAGGGCACGAGACCTGGAATGATTGGCTCCTCTTATGGATGGAGTGAGGACAACAGTGTGGAATCCCTTTTCTCGAGTCATTGAAGAGAAGTCGAAGTGCCGAGTCCATGTTGACGATTCGCAAGCATGGTACCGCATTGGCGAGTATCTTCGCAGGCACATCAGTGAAATGCAATCCGCATGTGACGTCGGACCGGGCCTGATCGTACTATGCATAGGGACTGATCGGTCGACAGGTGATTGCCTAGGTCCGCTCACTGGGAGCCTGCTGGACCAGGGCTGTACTCCGGGGATTGACATCATGGGGACTCTCAACGAGCCCGTCCATGCGACCAACCTCAAGGATGCAATCGCTGAGATTGAGATGCTCGACCGGCGGCCGCTCGTCATCGCGGTGGACGCCTGCCTGGGCAGATCCGAGAACGTCGGCTACATCAACGTATGCCGCGGCCCCCTGAAGCCCGGGACAGGGGTCAACAAGGTACTGCCTGAGGTTGGCGACATGCACATAACGGGAATAGTCAACGTTGGCGGGTACATGGAATATCTCGTTCTCCAGAACACGCGGCTTAGTCTAGTGATGAGAATGGCGACTTCCATCGCCAAAGCCATTCAGTATGCTGCTGGGCTGGATCGTCCATCAATCCAGATTGAAGGGATGCAGGAGAAGACAAGTCCACTCTTGGCCAGGCGGGAATCTGCAGTTGCAGACGGCACGCCGCCGTCAACTGCTGGGCCTCGTCTGTAGTGCTCTAAAGGCTGCCTTTGCTTCATCATATACTTCGGTCACAGACACGCCTGACTTCCGTGCTGCCTCGGCGCAGTCTCTGTGCTCCGGGGACGCTGTGACAACCCGCGAGGCTAGATATCCCACCTTGACCCCTATCTCACCGTATTTGGTGTCTACCTTCACAATCGTACGTTGCAGCTTGATGCGATTAGCTCTTTGTATTCTGATCCCAAAGGTCGTGGACTGCTCGAATAGACACCGTGCGACCAGCTCCAGGCTATTGTGATCGCATATGGCCGACAGGTTCAGTCCAGGCCGCCCGTGCTTCATCGATACGGGGCTGTGATGGACATCCAGCGCGCCGGCACTCATGACCTTCTGGACCAGCTCAGGAAGTGCCTCCGGGTTCATGTCGTCAATCTCCGTCTCGATGACAATGACAGAATCAGTCTGCGCACCTAGGGCCTCTGCAACGGCAGTAACAATCTCGTTACCTAGGGCGTCATCTGAGGTAGCGCTATCAGCCGGTTCTCCTATGGACACCCGAAGCAGGTTAGGAATAGCGAGATCTTTCGCTCCAGCTCCGTATCCGACCGATCGAACCACCATGGCAGGTTGCTGTCCGAAGCGCGCCGCAAGGGCAGATAGGACAGCAGATCCAGTAGGTGTCGCCAACTCTCCAATCTCACCCGTGGAGTACGTCGAAACTCCCTTGAGCAGCTCTGCAGTGGCGGGAGCCGGCACGGGCATAGTGCCATGCTCGCAGACCACAGTCCCCCCGCCTACGTTAATGCTCGACGAATAGACCTCGTCGACGCCGAAGTACTCGAGTCCCAGGCACGCCCCCACTATGTCAACGATTGCGTCGGCCGCTCCGACTTCGTGGAAGTGCACATGGTCAACATCGACGTTGTGGACCTTCGCCTCAGCCTGAGCCAGCCTGCTGAACACTGCGAGTGCGCGTTCCTTTACTCTCTGAGCCAATGTGGCCCTGTTGATGATTGCCGCAATGTCTGAGAGGTGCCTCGCCCGGGTCTCCTTTGGATAGTTAACGTAGAACCTAACTCCAGCCAGATGCGCACGCACGGCAGGCTCTGCGCTGACCGAAACTCCCGGCAATGCGAGCTTCTCGAGCTCTGATCGGAGGTAGTCGAGCGGCATGCCCGCATGGAGCAATGCGCCGACAATCATATCGCCGCTCACACCTGAGCTGCAGTTGAAATACGCAATCGTCAACTGGGGTCACTCCGCTTCATCGGAATCGCCGAGACTGTTGATCAGGCTCGCGGCGTACCCTGCACCGAACCCGTTGTCTATGTTCACAACCGTGATGCCAGAGGCACAGCTGTTCAGCATCGCGAGCAGTGGGGCCAGTCCGCCAAAGTGTGCACCGTATCCGACGCTTGTAGGAACTGCAATCACGGGCTTGCTGGTAAGCCCAGCCACCACACTCGGGAGCGCCCCCTCCATTCCGGCTACCGCTATGATGACCCGTGCACATCTCAACCGTTCGGTCTGACTCAAGAGACGGTGTATCCCCGCAACTCCTACGTCGTACATCCTGTCTACCTGATTCCCCATGTATTCGGCTGTGACAGCCGCCTCCTCAGCAACCGGAATATCTGAGGTGCCTGCTGACACAACAAGGATCCCAGGGCGCCTGGCCATGTCGGAGGGGCGAATCACGATGATTCGAGCTCGCTCGTAGTACATGGAGTCCGGGAGCTCGGTCTTCACCGCGTTGAAAACCTCCGCGCTAGCCCTAGTGGCGAGTACATTCGTGTGGTGCTTCGCCAAGTTGCGTGCGATTTCGACAATGTGGTCCGTAGCTTTGCCTTGACAGAATATCACCTCTGGATAGCCTCTTCGCCGAACTCGCTCAACATCAACTGCTGCAAATCCCAGGTCTTCGTAGCCGCGTCCCAACAGCTGTGCGGCTTCTTCGGCCGAGAGTCTTCCCGAGGCAACGTCGGCCAGGATTCGGCCAAGTCTTGAGTCGCTCAAAGTCGCCCTTACCTCCCGATTCCCCTGTTCATGCTTCCGGTGCTGTATCCCTCTAGGTCGAGGGATACATGAGTAAAGCCCAGCAGCTTTAGTTTCTCCGCGATTTCGGCTCGCCGTGCTAGTACGGCTTCCAGGTCTGAAGAGGGCACCTCTATCCGAGCTGTGCTCTGGTGCACTCGTATCCTGCACTGGGCGAAGCCAAGCGTCCGAAGGAACGTCTCTCCCTCGTCGACCGCCCTCAACCACCCCTCGCTGACAGGCGTGTCATATGGGAACCTCGTCGCTAGGCACGCCAGGGATGGTCGATCCCAGTTCGAGAGTCCCAGTGCCTTTGAGATCGCCCTGACGTCCGCCTTTGAGATCCCCGACTCTTTGAGGGGACTCCGAACCCCGAGTTCTTCGATCGCTCTGCTCCCTGGTCTGAAGTCGCTGCTGTCGTCGGCATTGCTTCCTTCGATGACCTGCCGAATCCCGCGCTCTTGCGCGAGCTCTACCAGCCGTTTCAGTATCGTTCTCTTGCAGTAGTAGCAACGGTATGGGGTGTTCTGCCTGACTTCGGCGACTGAAAGCGGATCCATGACGACCACCTGATGATCGATGCCGATCTCCTGAGCTATCCTCTTCGCCGACTCCAGATCAGCGGTCGGGCTAAGGCTGGATTGGACGGTTACCGCGCACGCGCGGTCCCCCAGTTCGCTGTGGGCGACTGCGGCTAGGAGCGAGCTGTCACTCCCGCCGGACAGCGCGACCAGGACGCTGCCAATCTCTCTCAAGATATGCCTGAGTCGATGAAGCTTGTCTATCTGTGAGGTAGTGAGCTGCGAGCTAGTGAGGTTCATATCGCTGGCCGCGTGTCGATCTTCGCACCTCATCTTTGCAGAAGCTCAAGAATGCGGTCAAGATCGTCGAGGCTGTAGTACTCGATTTGTATGCGGCCCCTACCCTTCCTGTCCTTGATCTCTACCTTTGTTCCCAGAATCCTTCTCAACGTCGATTCTACCTCGAGAATGTTCGGGTCTTTCGGGGGCCGGCGAGATGTTTCACGTGAAACATCGGTCGCGACGGCGCTCTCCTGAATGCTCTTCACGAGTTCCTCGGTCTGCCGGACTGAGAGGTCCTTCTCGACGACCTGTCGGAACACCTTCATCCTGGTATCGGAGTCCCCAATCGCTAGAAGAGCCCGGGCATGCCCGGCCGAAATTGTTCCACGTGAAACACTATCGCGAATCTCCTCTTCCAGGCTCAAGAGTCGAAGTGAGTTAGCGATCGCGGGGCGACTCTTACCGAGTTTGTTCGAGAGCTCCTCCTGAGTTAACCCGAAGTCGTCGCGAAGGCGCTGCAGGGCAATGGCTTCTTCCATGGGATCCAGGTCCTCGCGCTGGAGGTTCTCTATCAGAGCCACCTCCATTGCATCGCGATCCTCGAAGTCTCCTACAATGGCCGGCACCTGAACCAAGCCGACCATCTCAGCGGCTCTGAGTCTTCGTTCGCCTGCAACAAGCTCATACCTATCATTCTTGCGTCTCAGGAGGATCGGCTGAACGACGCCATGCTCCTTTATGGACTGAGCAAGCCCGGCGAGGGCATCCACGTCGAAACTCCTGCGCGGTTGGCGCGGATTGGGATCTATCAGGTCAATGGATATGCTCTCGACAGCGTTGGGTCTGCTACCTCCAGGAATCAGGGCGTCCAATCCTCTGCCCAGTCTTCTCTTCGCCACGTTCCAGTACCTCCTTGGCCAGCTCTTCGTAGGCGAGGGCACCCCTAGACTTCGGGTCATATCGGATGATCGGCAAACCGAAGCTGGGTGCCTCACTGAGCGTCACGTTTCTCGGTATGACGGTGCGGAAGACTTTCGAACCATAGTGGTTTTTCACGTCCTCGACGACTTGCTGACTCAGGTTCGTCCTGGAGTCGTGCATCGTCATCAGGAATCCCTCTATCACCAGTGAGCGGTTCAAATGGCGCCTGACCAACTCAATGGTATCGAGCAATTGCCGCAGACCTTCGAGTGCGTAGTACTCACATTGCACAGGTATGAGAAGCGAATTGGCTGCGACCAGAGCATTGATCGTCAGGAGCCCAAGCGATGGGGGACAGTCAATGAACACAAAATCATAGTCCCCGAGAACAGGCTCGAGGCACGCGGCGAGCCTTGTCTCCCTGGACAAGGCTGAAACCAGTTCGACCTCGGCACCGGCTAACTTCAGGGTGGCAGGCACGATATCGAGCCCGGGTATGATGGTCTTCTGAATCACTGATGTCAGGGGCACTTCATCGATTATGGAGTCGTAGATCGAGTACTTCAGAGCATCCTTCTCGATCCCGATCCCGCTTGAGGCGTTTCCTTGAGGATCCGTATCAACCAGAAGCGTGCGCTTCCCAAAAGAGGCCATGTACGCGCTTACATTCAAGGCAGTAGTGCTCTTTCCGACACCGCCCTTCTGATTCACTACGGCAATGACTCGTGCCACCGACTACCCCTCCGAGGGATGCCACTCACTGGTCGGGGTCCGATTTGGTCCCCTTTGTGTTGGCAATCCTTATGCGCACATCTATCCAGTCCTCACCGACACTCTGGCTGTACTCGATGTCGACACCGCTTTCCTCCATGTCCTTGACTGCCTTCCTGATCGAATTGAGCAGCAGCCTCGCGTCAGGCAGGATCTTGATCACGTTCTGCCTCTTGCTAAGGCTCAGGACCCTATCCACCAAAGCCTCAGTCTGTTTCACCGACAGCCTTCTGGTCTGGACATCCTCTAGCACCATGAGGCGGGTCTTCGCGTCAGGAAGACGCAGAATCGCCTCAAGATGGCCCTCAAGGGTGTGCTCAGTGTCGATCTTCGACAGCAACTCGTCACCCAGGCTGAGCAATCGGAGCTTAGCCCCAACGAAACTCTCACTCACTCCAAGTGCCCTCGCGAGCTCGGCCTGGCTGCAGCCAAACTGGTCGATGATCCGTCGGTACCCTCGGGCCTGTTCCAGATAGGTGAGGTTCTGTCGCTGGATGTTCTCAGACAGCGATACGACAGCCGCATCCTGATCTCTCAACTCCATAACCACTGCGGGAACCTTCTCAAGACCTGCCCGCTTGGCAGCTCGCACACGCCTCTCACCAGCTATAAGCTCAATGCCAGCATTGACTTTGCGGACCAGGATCGGCTGAAGCACTCCATACTCGCGCACAGACTTGGTCAGCGCGTCGATGTCTTGCTCATCGAAAGCGTTGCGCGCCTGATATGGACTTAGGCGTATCGACGACACAGGGATTTCCTCGACAATGATACCAGATGGTCGAGTCGTAGCTGCATCCGATTGATCACGTCGTCCTAGAAGCGCCGCAATGCCTCTTCTCATGGCCACAACCTCGTCCAATCTCGGGTTTTGCGCCCCACTCGCCTGCAATTCGGACGCATTGATGCAATGCTCAGACACTACTTCGCCAAAGGCATATCGAGTCCTTCCTGTCCTATGGGCGATCTTCCCTGATGCCGTCACTGTTCTGCCACTCTGGCTGCGTTCTAACGGGCACCTGTGGCCGTTATGCAAGGATGATTTTGTGTGAGGACCATGGGCCATTAGACTGGGGCCGTTCTGCGGGACCGCCATGGAGTGCAGCACTGGGGTTACGCTGCGTGACCGTCATAGGCTGCGGCACCGGATCACGTTGCGCGACCGTCATAGGCTGCCGCACTGGGATCACGTTGCGCGACCGTCATAGGCTGCCGCACTGGGATCACGTTGCGCGACCGTCATAAGCTGCCGCACTGGGTCACGTTGCGCTGCCGCCATGGAGCACAGCACCGGGTCACGCTGCGCGGCGGGCATAGGCTGCCGCACTGGGGTCACTCCGTGTGGCCAGATCGCGCTGCTACACTAGGGTGACCCTGCCTGGCCATTATCTCCTGGCCATTATCTATAGAGGGTTCTTGGTGGGAACACCCGGTCTACGGGGATAAGCGGAGGGGGTAGGAGAGGCCTTCGCTACTAGAACTAGTGTCCTGCTCCCCATCTCGTGCGGGAGCTCATACGTGTGAAGCTCAGACAACCGGCCGCCAAGAAGATTCAGAGCTCTGCGTCCGGTGTCAATCTCTGCGGAGGCATCTGGACCTTTCATGGCGGCGAACCACCCGCCCACTCGCACGAGCGGCAGGCATAGTTCGCACAGGGCGGGGAAGTCGGCGACCGCCCTGGCAACGGCGAGATCATACGACTCCCTATGCTGAGGGTCGACTCCGACTTCCTCAGCTCTTTCATTCACTACGTTCACTTCTATCTGAAGCTCTTTGCAGGCTATTCGCAGGAAGTCGGCCTTCTTGCGGGTTGACTCCACCAGAGTCAAGGACAGTGAGTCATCCCACAGCTTCAGAGGGATGCCTGGAAATCCCGCGCCGCTGCCGACATCCACAATGCGGGTCGTTCGAGACATCGGAATGTACCGGACAAGCATCAGGCTGTCGACGAAGTGCTTGACAGCCATCTCTCTGTCATCGACTATGCGAGTGAGGTTAATGCGCTGATTCCAGCCGAGCACCAACTGCTGAAATCTAGACATTCGCTCAAGTTGGTCTTGCCGCAACATGAGCCCGGCCTCAGCTGCTGCAGAAGCCAGTTCGGCCCTAAAATCCAGGTTGCTGCCCACTTCAGCCATGACAACACACTCCACCGCCGCTGTAGGCTCGACCTCTACACGTACGCATCGACTTCAGGCAGCCCGGACTCAATTCTTCGCAGGTGAATCAGCAGCATCGAGATGTCTGCGGGTGACACTCCCGAGATACGCGAGGCCTGCCCGATGGAACTTGGACGAATCCTGGACAGCTTCTGCCTAGCTTCGACCGAGAGGTTCGGCACCTCGAAGTAGTCGAGATCCCGTGGGATCGCCCTTGACTCCATCCGCCTATACCTCTCGATTTCCCTAGACTGCTTCTCCAGATACCCGCTGTACTTGACCTGTACCTCGATCTCGCTGACTACGTCAGGAGGCAACTCCCTGAGGTCAAAGCCGAACCGAGTCATGTCGCTGTAAGAAAGCGAGGGGCGCTTGAGCAAGTCCGCCAAGCTCACCGCACCGTACACTGGCTGTTCGCCCATGTCTCGCAGTGTCTCCAAGACACCGGCAGTAGGCGTGATCGCCGTTGCCCTGAGCCGTTCGATTTCAGATCTGATGGTCTCCTGCTTCCAGAGGACTCTCTCATACTTGTGGTCAGGAAGCAGGCCGACTGCATGGCCTATCCTGCTAAGGCGCTGGTCGGCGTTATCTTGCCGAAGCGACAGTCGGTACTCAGCCCTGGCCGTCATCATTCTGTACGGCTCGAAGGTGCCCTTTGTCACCAGATCGTCGATCAACACACCGATGTACGCTTCCGACCTGTCGAGGATAACCGGGGCCTTGCCCTTGCTCGCAAGCGCTGCGTTCATCCCGGCAATGAGCCCCTGGGCGGCCGCCTCTTCGTATCCGGAGGTTCCGTTGATCTGGCCGGCGAAGTACAGTCCCCTAACTGCCTTTGCCTCGAGCGACGGCTGAAGGCAAGTGGGGTCTATCGCATCGTACTCGATGGCATACCCATATCGAACTATCTTGGCGTTTTCCAAGCCTCGCAGAGTCCTAACAATAGCGAGCTGCACATCCTCAGGCAGACTTGTGGACAACCCAGAGATGTAGTACTCGAATGAGTTCTCGCCTTCAGGCTCCAAGAATAGGGGATGGCTCTTTCGGTTGGGGAACTCCATCACCTTGGTCTCGATCGACGGGCAGTACCTAGGACCTGTCCCGACGATAGCGCCCGTGTACAGGGGAGCGCGGCCTATGTTCTCCCGTATAATTCTGTGCGTCTCGCTGTTGGTCTCTAGCGACCAGCACATGGCCTGATTCTTCACACGTAGCTCCGTCCAGAAAGAGAAGCCGAGCACCACATCGTCTCCAGGCAGTTCAGTGAGGCGCTCAAAGTCGATTGAGCTGCCATCTAGACGCGGCGAAGTACCCGTCTTAAACCGCCGGATCGAGAATCCAAGCCGCTCAAGCGATCGAGACAGAACGAGCGCGGCCGGCTGTCCTGAGGGCCCGCTTTGATAGCTGGTTTCTCCAATGTGTATCTTGCCGCCCAGGTAGGTCCCTGTGCAGACGATCACTGACGGAGCTCCGTAGAGCGTTCCAGTATCCGTGCGGACGCCCACGACTCTTCCATCGGACACCACTATCTCGTCGACTGAAATCTGTCTGAGGTCCAGGTTTACCTGGCGATCGAGCGCTTTCCGCATCTCCTGTTGATAGCGTTCCTTGTCTGCCTGAGCGCGCAGGGCGCGAACTGCGGGACCCTTCTTTGTGTTTAGCCATCTGATTTGGAGACAGGAGCGATCGATGTTCGCTGCCATCTCGCCGCCCAGCGCATCTATCTCTCTCACCAGATGTCCCTTGGCAGGGCCTCCGATAGACGGATTGCATGCCATCTGCGCGATGTTCTCTATATTAAGAGTGGTAAGGAGCGTACGGCACCCCAGCCGCGCGGCAGCCAGCGCTGCCTCACAGCCTGCATGCCCCGATCCAATGACCACGACATCGTAGTCCCTTTCTAGCTGCTCATAGTCCCTTCCCAAATATCTCTCTCCTACCTACTTACCGACGCAGAAGTCGGAGAATATCCTGTCTATAATATCATCGTCAACAGTCTCTCCGGTGATCTCGCCAAGGGCATTGAGCCCTTCTCTCACATCGATGACTACCAGGTCAAGCGGCGTATCCCGATCGGTTGCACCAAGAGCGTCCTCCAGGTGCTTCTTGGCCCTACGCAGAGCGTCTTCGTGGCGGACGTTAGTCACGACCGCTTCGCCGGCTGAGAGGTTCTCTCGAACGACCAAGTCGACGATCTGACCCTCCAGTTCAACGAGGCCTGCTCCCGTGACAGCCGAAGTCTTGACAACCGCAGGCGGCGTGAGTTCGCCAAATGGCGCTTCATCCACGGTGCCCTGCACGAGGTCTATCTTGTTGAGCACCAGTATCGTCTGGTCTCTGGGAATGCTCGAGAGCGTGCGCTCGTCGTCGGTTGCGTCATAGCTTTGTCCGAGACTGGACGCGTCCACTACGTACAATACCACGTCTGCCTGGTCGAGCGATTCGCGCGACCGGCTGACTCCTTCACGTTCCACCACGTCCTCCGTCTCACGTATCCCTGCCGTGTCCATCAGGCGAACCGGCACTCCGGACAGGCTGACGTATTCGTCTATGACATCTCTCGTCGTGCCCGGAACATCCGTGACGATTGCTCTGCGCTCCTTGACGATTGCATTGAACACGCTCGACTTGCCGACGTTCGGCCTGCCGGCGATTACCACAGAAACTCCATCTCTATAGACCCTTCCGCTCGCAGCCTTGTTCAACAGTCCTTCGATATCTGATATCGTCTCTGCAATGATACCTCGGAGTGAATTGACTGCGAGCTCGTCGATATCGTCCTCCGGGAAGTCGATCTCCGCCTCGATGTGAGCAACGACCTGGATCAGACGGTCTCTGAGAGCCGATACTTCCGCCGACAGCCGCCCGGACAGCCCGTTCAGAGCCAGCTTCAGAGACTGCTTAGTCTTGGCGTGAACGACGTCCGCGACGGCCTCAGCTTGGGCGAGGTCAAGCCGGCCATTGAGGAATGCTCGCCGCGTAAACTCGCCTGGCTCCGCAAGCCTCGCTCCGTGCTCGAGGACTAGCTCGAGCACGCTTCTTAGCACGACTCTGCCGGAGTGGCAGTGAAGCTCGACAACGTCCTCTCCGGTGTAGCTGTTGGGCGACAACATGGCAGCGGCGAGAACCTGATCGACCATCTCGCCGTCTCTTGAGACGACCTTTCCGAAGTACATCTTGTGGCTCTCGAAGGAAGCTCGGCTGCGTCCGTGCTTGTCTCGGAACACACTGGCAAGAACGGACAGGGCATCGGGCCCGCTAATCCGAACAATTCCGATCCCGCTCTCGCCTGCAGGAGTCGCAATCGCAGCGATCGTATCTCCATCCATATATTTACAGGACACTCCGCGATCCCTCTCTTCGCCTTCCTGAGATACAGGACTCCCGCCTTGAGCTCAGATCTCCTGCCTTGGGTTCAGGTCTCACACCTTGAGTTTCCGGCGACTGGCTTGAACTCAGTTCTCCTGCCTAGACTCCAGTCTCCAGCCCTGAGTTTCCGGCCCCTGGCTCGAACTCAGTTCTCCTGCCTAGATTCCAGTCTCCAGCCTTGAGTTTCCGGCCCCTGGCTCGAACTCAGTTCTCCTGCCTAAACTCAAGTCTCGGGCCTTGAGCTCAGATCTCCTGCCTGAGCTCGGATCTCCCGCCTTGAGTCCAGATCCCTGCCTTGAACTCGAATCCGCGGCCTTACGCTCAGGACACGGCTCTGCAGAGCAGTCCCCCAGCATACACAAAAGGCCGCCGTTCACTCCCCATCATCAATGGCGAGCTCTGGCGGCCTGAACGTCGACAGAAACGGAACACCGATCAGCCCTTGAAGGCAACCACAACCCGCCTGAACGGTTCATCTCCTTCGCTGAAAGTCTCGATTGCCTCGTCGTCCTGCAGAGCGGTGTGGATGATCCGCCTCTCGAGAGGACTCATAGGCTCGAGGACTGCGCGTCGTTTCTCTCGTTTGACTCTCTCTGCCAAACGGTATGCGAGGCTGCGAAGAGTGTTCTCCCTCCGCTTCCTGTATCCTTCTGCATCGAGGATGACCCTGACCCTGCCTTCGTCGCTGTCTCGGCCCTTGTTAGCTGCGAGATTGGCGAGGTACTGAAGGGCATCGAGAGTCTCGCCCCTTCTGCCTATCAGTATCCCAAGGTGCCGCCCCTCGATCTGAAGGACAGAATACTCGCCCTGAGACTCGATCTTGACATCCGCATCGACACCCAAGTGCTTGATAACCTGTGCAACGAACTCTCTCGCTCTGTCTATCCTCGACTCCCTGACAGTCACCCTGACGCGCGCCTGCCTGCTTCCAACCAGTCCGAAAAGGCCCTTGGCACCCTCTTCAATTACTTCGATCTCTACGTCGTCTTTATCAGCGTTCAGCTCGATCAAGGCTGCCAGTATGGCATCGTCTACAGTCTTGCCGGTCTTCTCAACGGATATCACGCCTTCTGGACCTCCTCTGCTGTGGCTTCCAACCTCTTGTTGATGAAGTAGTTCTGAGCTATGGTAACGGCCGAGCTGACAGTCCAATACATGATGAGCCCTGCTGGGAACGTCACACTTATTATGCCGATGAAGATGGGGAAAATGAGGCTATTCATCTGGCTGGCAGTAGAGCCGGCGGCCGAAGGAGGGTTGAACTTCTCCTGGATCTTGTTCTGAAGGAAGGCCAAAGCTACCGAAAGCATCGGCCAGATGAACAGCGGATCGCGCTCGGTCAAGAGCGGAACCCAGAGAAAGCCCTGACCGTCAAAGTCGTGGTTTCGGATGACACCGAAGAGCAGGTATATTATCGGGATCTGTATGATCAGAGGCAGGCAGGCACCCAGGGGATTGTAGTTGTGCTGCCTGTAGAACTCCATTGTTTTCTTCTGAAGCTCTTCCGGCTTCTTCTTATACTTCTCCTGGAGCTTCTGCAACTCAGGGTTGTACTTCTTCTGGTCCATCAGGGCCTTTTGCTGCTTCACTGCCAACGGATGCTGCGCCAGTCTGACTACTATGGTGAATACGATTATCGCCACTCCATAGCTTCCGGTAAGCGACTCAACGTAGTCCAAGAAGGCCGTGAGGCCCCTAATCAAAGCCCCCCACACATCTGTCAACCTCCACTCTCTCGGAGCGAACGGGGCTGTCAGGCTCCTGTTTCACCCTTTGTCGCCCCTGCAGAGTCTTCTTCCACGCTCCACTTGGTGTACACACAGCTCCAGAAACAGATCCCAACTACTTGACCGGATCGTACCCACCTAGGTTGAATGGATTGCATCTCAGAAGCCGCCAAACCGCCATGCAGCTCCCACGGATCGCTCCGTACTTCCGAACCGCCTCCAAGGCGTATTGGGAACAAGACGGATAGAACCGGCATCTCGGCCCTAGGAGAGGAGAGATGAACGAGCGGTAGAGTCCAATGGCGAACATGATTGCTCTAGCGGCGAGGCTGTGCTTCACGGCTAAGCTCCTTCATCACTGGTCCAGAGCGATGCGACTTTCAAGAGATGGATGAAGTCAGGCTCCACCTCGCGCAATCCCCGGTCTCGAGTGCTCACGCGAGGGATGAACACAAGATCGTGTCCAGCTGCGATGTTTCTCTCGTATGCTCTGTATAGCTCCTTGATGATGCGCCTGACGCGATTTCTCTGAACCGCATTGCCGTATTTTCGGCTCGTGGAAATGCCAATCCTGTTGTAGTCAAGACCGTTTCTTCGGACGTAGACCACAAATCGTCTGTTTGAATAAGAAAGACCCTGTCGATAGGTCTTTCTGAAGTCGGCATTATTCCTCAGCGTCTCGCTCTTGTTCATTTGCAACCACTGGATTCGCAGTCGGAAGCCGGAAAGCGATGTTCTGAGGAATGCGGCCACACGCAAGAGCTTCCTCGGCTATCTGCCCGCGACCCGGAAGCTGCGAGCGCAGGCAGACGACTGAACGAACTAGGCACTCAGGACCTTCCTGCCCTTCAGGCGCCGTCTCTTAAGCACAAGGCGACCTGCCCGTGTGCTCATTCTCTTCAGAAACCCATGTACGCGGCTTCTCTTGCGCACTTTGGGTTGATAAGTTCTCTTCAACGGATGCGGCCTCCCAACGGAAGTAGTCATTTGACTCTTACGATTATAGCCCAGTCCTCGAAGCACTGTCAAGGATTGCGGCTGTTTGAGCTACCTGTAGAAAAGGGCGGGATTTCGACCTAGAACCGCCTGTGTCGAGTGCGACAGAGACGTCCTGCAGCCTAGCATGAGTCGTTCAGCCGGGCAAAGGGCGCAGGTACGGGTCCTCGCCAGGCGCGATGCGGGCCCTCGCCAGGCGTGATGCGGGTCCTCACCACGCATGATGCCGGTCCTCGCCGGCATAATGCCGGTCCTCACCACGCATGATGCCGGTCCTCGCCAGGCATGGTGCCGGGCCTCACCAGGCATGGTGCCGGGCCTCACCAGGCATGGTGCCGGGCCTCACCAGGCATGGTGCCGGGCCTCACCAGGCATGGTGCCGGGCCTCACCAGGCATGGTGCTGATTCTCGACAGGCATTGTAGATTGTATCTTCGACTGGGACAAGGATTATCCACAATTGTGGATAATTTAATGTGGATAAAGGCACTACTGAGACTGTAGGGGTTTTGGAACCGTACCGGAAAGGACGACCCTAGACACAAAGTACGGCTTCCATCCAACGTACTCTGATGTTGAAAAGGCCAGCACAATCTGGTATATTAGTAGTGCTCGTCCCATTGTGCAATATCTGGAAAGACTTTGAGGCTCCTGGTTTCATCCTGATAGACATTCCTTTATGCACAGGCTGTGGATAAGTCTGTGGATAAAGTGTTGATTCATGTGGAGTACTCGTACTCACAGTATGAGTGGTTTTCCGTCAGCACCTGTGGATAATCCTTTCCACCAGCTAAGGCTCGCAAGAGGTTCCGGGACTCCCTGATACAAAGGGTTACCGGTTATCCACATTTTTTTGGGGATAACGTGTGGATAAACAAGTCGACGGAGTGACAGGGTGCCTCTGAAACGGTCCCGTCACAGAACGGTGCTCGGGGTTTCATGCTTGTTGCATTAACTACCCTTTCCACGCTTTTTTCTCCAGACCGTCGCAGTTGCCGATTTGGCGCACCGCCGAGACGACTATATCGGGTTGGCCAGGTGTAGGGAGGATCACGATGGGCTTTCCGTTGATGAAATTCCTTTTCCGAAAACCGAACACCGACAGGACAGCGGGGAGCCAATCGGAGACTTCCGAGTCCGTCGCGACCTACATAAGGGTCGCTGTGTACGACAGCATGACCAGCATACCCAGGATTGTGGATATAAATGCCTCAGACATAACGGAGCTCATAGCAAAGGCCTCAGACTGCGTGTACGCCGAGTGCAAGAAAAACGGGGGAGAGATACCCTTCGTCGTGATCAGAGAGGTCATAGAAAACCTGATTCACGCAGACTTCAAGGACTCGGTAGTCTCGATTTCGCCAGACGGAAAGGAGATACTGGTCTCCGATCACGGTCCGGGGATCATCGACAAGTGCAACGCGTTCCTCCCAGGGTACACGACCGCTACCGTGCAAACCCGCCGCTACATCAAGGGTGTTGGGTCGGGCCTGCCCGTCGCCAAAGAAACCATGGAGGTGCTGGGAGGCAGCATAAAGGTTGATGACAACCTGGGTACGGGCGCAGTCGTGAAGATATCGCTGCCGCAGCGTCACAGCAAGCGGGAGGAGTCCGGCAGAGAGAGAGCCCTTGGCTCAGGCAGACACTCTGCCGATGTCACGACCTCCGCTGAGTCTATGGACGCTGTCAGAAAGAAGCAGGGATCCGGTTCCTCAGACAGGGGCGGCTCGCGAACCGCGGCCGCGGAATCGGCGACGACACGCGACATAGTGCGCAGCTCCCTCTCAGAGCGGCAGCGCAGGCTATTGATCCTTGCCGCCGAGCTCGGCGAGATAGGCCCATCGATCGCGTCCAAGGAGCTGGACATGAGCTTGAGCACGGTCTACCGCGACCTCGTCGCGCTCGAGGAGCTGCACTTGCTCCAATCGACCGACTCAGGCAAGCGGAGGCTCACTGATCAAGGTATAGAGTTTCTCGGTTTTCTTATGGACTAGCTGGATTAGCGGAGAAGAGTACGGAGGAGGTCTGGCGACATGTTGGGGAGTCTGGAGGACTTGTGGATCCAGGTCTTGCAGTCGTTGAGGGATCGAGTTCAGCAGCCTAGTTTCGGCACGTGGTTTCAACCCACGCGAGCAGTCGATCTCGACGGAAACAGCCTGGTCGTTCAGGTTCCTCACAGGCTGGCTAAGGAGCAGCTGGAGTCGAATTACCTGAGGCTAATAAGAGAGTGTCTGTCTGACATTGCCGGAGACGCTCTGGATGTCAGATTCGTAGTCATGGATCAGGACCTCAGAGACAAGACCTTTGCCTCTGCCCAAGAAACGATACCCATTGGGTCTGTTGGACCTGCAGGACCTCAGAGTGCTGCGCATAGGCCGCCTGCCATAGTACTCAATCCCAAATACACTTTTGACTCATTTGTAGTTGGCAACAACAACCGCTTTGCCCATGCAGCAGCGCTCGCAGTGGCAGAATCGCCGGGCAACGCATACAACCCTCTCTTTATATATGGAGGAGTCGGTCTTGGCAAGACCCACCTCATGCAGGCTATCGGGCACTATATCCTCGCGCGAAATCCATCCGCACGGGTCGTTTATGTATCCTGTGAAGCATTCCTCAATGAGATGATTGCCGCCCTGAGCAGGAAAGACATGGGCGTGTTCAAGTCGAAGTACCGCGATGTTGATGCTCTCATGATTGACGACATCCAATTCATCGCGGGGAAGGACCAGACTCAGGAAGAGTTCTTTCACACGTTCAACTCCCTATACGAAGCAGGCCGACAGATCGTCATTACCAGTGACAGGCCTCCAAAGGACATCGCTACCCTGGAGGACCGGTTGAGATCAAGGTTCGAGTGGGGATTGACGGCAGACATTCAGCCTCCGGACCTCGAGACTCGCATAGCGATACTCAAGAGAAAGGCTGACGACGAGTCGCTCGTAGTGCCCAACGATGTGGTAGTCTTCATCGCAAGCCAGATCCAGTCCAACATCCGGGTCCTCGAAGGGGCGCTCATCAGAGTCATTGCGTATTCATCACTGATCAACAGCGAGATAACCATAGACATAGCCAAACAGGTCCTGAAGGACATAATCCCGATGGACAAGCCCCATCAGCTCTCCATCGAATACGTGCAACAGATCGTATCGGAGTATTTCGGCATCAGACCGGACGATCTCAAATCGAAGAGCCGGGCAAGGACGGTCGCCTATCCGAGGCAGATCGCGATGTATGTGTGCCGCGAGCTGACTGAATCTCCTCTTGCAAGGATCGGAGAGGAGTTTGGCGGGAGGGACCATACCACAGTCATTCACGCCTGTGAAAAGATTGCGAAGGACAGCCGTCAAGACTCGGAGCTTGCCAAGGCGCTCAAGGAGATCATCGACAGACTGAGGAAGCACAATTGACGCATTGTGGATTGTGTTCTGGATTGTCTGTTGATACTGTGTTGATAAGTCAACTGCATGTGGATATGTGGATCGACTGTCAGCAAGAGATTAGACTTATCAACACTTAATCAACAACGTGAAACGCTGTAACCGTCTGCGTTCTGACTGTTTTTCAACAGTATCAACAGACTCTACTACTTACGCTACTACGGTACAAGTACATATAGAAATAGAATCTCAGTGTGGACAACTCCGAAATTGGGAAGGAGAGGATATGGATATGCACTTCAACGCATCAGCCAATGACCTGATCCCCGCCCTCCAACTGGTGTCGAGAGCAGTCTCTCCCAAAAGCACCATGCAGGTGCTCACAGGCATATTCATGAGCTGGGAGAACAACACGCTTCAGCTGGTGGCCACAGATTTGGAACTCGGAATAGAGGCCTTCGTCGACATCCAGTCCGACAGCTCTGGAAAGGCCGTTGTACCTGAGAAGTACATAACTGAAATTGTCAGAAGGGCGCCTACGGAGAATGTGGAGTTTTCCTTTGACAGCGAGTCGAAGTCGATGAACATAGTCTCCGGAAACGCCTCATTCACGATTAAGACTCTTGATCCGTCAGACTTTCCACTATTCCACAGGCTCGAAAAGGGAGAGTCGTTTTCCATCAATGAAAGTGTTCTGAAAAAACTGATCCGCTACACTAGTTTCGCGGCCGCGACAAGTGACTCCAGGCGGTTCCTCACGGGATGCTACGCGACCTTCAACAATGAGGGGATAACATTTGTGGGAACCAACGCGTACCGGCTTGCAAGAATGACGGCGAAGACGAACATAGAAGTCGATCACGAAGTCTCAGCCATAATTCCTGCTAAGACGCTAAATCATCTCGAGAGGTTCCTGGAGGATTCAGAGGACACTGTCGTCGTCACAGTCGACGACAGACAGGTGATGTTCCAGAAAGGCAACACTACATTCGTGTCACGGCTTATCGACGGAAGCTATCCGGACTATAAACGGATCATTCCATCGTCGTTCGAAACGGAGATCGTTGTTGAAAGAGATGCACTCTTTCATTCCATAGAAAGAGCGGCGCTTTTCGTTGGAGACGATTCGAGCGGAGTGAGAATGGAAATCGTCGATGGCTCGGTTGAGGTCAGCAGCAGGTCGACTGAAGTCGGCAGCCTTAGCGACAGAATACCAGCTGAGAAGAGCGGGGAAGACCTGCGGGTAGTCTTGAGATGGGAGTACCTTACCGACGTCTTGAGACTGCTCAAGGACGAATCGATAGGGATTAAGTTTGCCGGAAAGGTTAAGCCGATCTGTCTACAGGAACAGGCGGATGAATACGATTACCTGTATCTCATCATGCCTTTCAACACCGAATCGTGAGGTTGATTGCAGGCTGACGGGTGATCTTCAGTGAAAAACCTGGGGGTCTCGCGGTCTGGAGGAGGCTCGGAGCATAGATACGGGTCAGGGTGAAAAGAGAATACACGTGGCCACCGGCCCGATTCGGCTTGACCAGTTGCTCAAGCTGTCCGGTGCGGTCGAAACAGGTGGACAGGCAAAACACCTGATTCAGGACGGAAAAGTGAGAGTAAACGGCGTGGTCGAAACGGGGCGCGGGCATCAGCTGTCCGACCAGGATCTAGTCAGCCTGGAAGGTGGGCCCGTGCTTCGCGTCGTCATAGGAAGCGAACAGCCGGGAGGGGAACGATAGGAGTTTGCATCTTGAAAGAATCCAACTCGTGAACTTCAGAAACTATAGGGACGAGGAACTCTCTTTCTCTCCAGGCATCAATGTATTCGTTGGCAACAACGCACAGGGAAAGACCAATCTCCTCGAGAGTGTGCACGTTCTTTCCACGAGCAGATCCCACAGAGCTTTCTCTGATAGGGATCTGGTTTTATGGGGAGAGAATGCTTTTGCAATTGCAGGCACAGTGAGCACCCGTTCGATTCGGCATCAGATACGTATCCGGTATGACGTGGACGCTGGAAAGGATGTCGAAATCGATGGAAAGAAAGTGTATCGCTCGTCTGACCTTACCCAGGTCCTGGCCGTCATAGTGTTCTCGCCTGAAGATCTTCAGGTGGTCAAGGGTTCTCCCGGGATGAGGAGGAGGTTTCTCGACAGCGAACTCATCCAGATAAACCCTGCCTACAGGCATGCCTACAGAGAGTATACCAAGGCATTGCAGCACAGAAACTCCATCCTGAAAGGATCGTCTGCAGCGCATCACGGGCTCGACTCCGATCTTGCAATCTGGGACGAGCAGTTGGCCAGTCACGGTGCGAAGCTGATAGAGCTGAGGAGAGAAGCTGTACAAGAACTGAAGGTGCTGAGCGCGGACAAATACGGGGCCGTGTCGGGGGGAGGGGAGGAGCTCGAGCTCGCCTACGCGACGTCCTTTCCATGCGAGGAGTCATCCGGCGAGGAAGCGACAAAAGAAGCTCTCCTTTCCGCTCTTGCAAAGACACGCCGTGAAAGCCTGAGCAGAGGAAGCACCGTTGTCGGACCCCACCGCGACGATCTGGCCATCTACGTGGAAGGTCAGGACCTCCGCAGTTTCGGTTCTCAAGGACAACAGCGCACCGCGATTCTCGCGATGAAAATGGCCATGCTGGAGTTCGTCGAGCGGTGCATTGACGACCTGCCGGTCCTGCTGCTAGACGACGTTATGTCTGAGCTGGATGAAAAAAGAAGGAAGTACTTGCTCTCGGTTGTATCGAATCGTATACAGACCTTTATCACGACGACGTCTCCGGATATAGGCAATGCCATTTCAGACAGCCCGACGGTGTATCGCGTGGAGAACGGCAGAGCTTGGAGGTGTTGATCCGATGGTGCACAAGTTCGGCGACATAGCCAGTGAACAGATGAAAAACCTCGGCTATGACACCGCAGTGAAGGCATGGTCAGCCGTATGGCTGTGGAAAGGCATCGTCGGAGACAACCTCGCGTCTGTCAGCAGGGCTGATAGAGTCAGAGGACAGGTCCTGTATGTCTCTGTGAAAAACTCCTCCTGGGCACACCATTTGTCCCTCATGAAGAAGCAGTTTATCGACAAGATAAACAGCGCGCTCGGAGAAGGCGTTCTGACAGACATCAAATTCTCGGTCCTGCGCTACTCACAGGAACCGTCGTACAAGGAGGGGCTTTCCAGATGGGACGGAGAAAGCGACGAGGACAAAGGTGTTTCAGACGTAGAGCTCAGTGACGATGTGATAGACAGGATCAGAGAGACTGCCAGCGTCATCCCGGACGGACGCCTCCGCACCCTCTTTGAAAAGACTCAGCTTGCCGACAGGAAGCGCAAGGAGAGGGTAGCCAGGCGGAGCGGCAGCACCTGCCAGATCTGCGGAGTCCCCCTCGAGGACTCCAACCTGTGTCCGGTCTGCACCAACAACCCTGCGCCGTAGGTGAACATGCGGAATCTGGGGATCGGAGCAGAACGGGACCGCATACATCCTCCCAGAACCTTTTTCAGTCTTACAGGTCGATATTTCAGCGAAAATGCTGTATAATGGATTGGAGATGTCCCCGCGGCAAAAGGGGGATCCGAGAAGCCTATACTTCTGGCGGTGCTATCGCCAAGCGGCAACCGGAGGGTTCGACTGATGTTTGTTCACCTTGGAGCCGACGTCGTCATACCGACCAAAGAGATCATCGCCATCATAGACATAGACTTGGTTGATAGGTCTGAGATCACCTCGGAGTTTCATAGAGTGGCGGCTGAGGAGGATTTCCTCCGGGATATATCTCGGGGAGCGGGGAGATCGATGGTGATCACCTCACGCACGATATACATCTCACCAATTTCGCCACTCACACTCAAGAACCGCGCCGAGAACGTGTTCGACATGTTCAAAGACGACGAGGCGTGAACGCCCAGGTCGACAGTGTTGTCGCGAGGGTGTAGCCTGCAGCGATGCGGGCGGATTCATCGCGGACGCGAGAATGTGAAAGGAGTCGCCGATTGATGGCTAACGCAGACAAGACAAAGGGCTACAGTGCAAGTGAGATACAGGTTCTTGAGGGCCTCCAGCACGTTCGCATGCGCCCAAGCATGTATATAGGCAGCACGTCCTCGAGAGGTCTGCACCAGCTCTTCGAAGAGATAGTTGCCAATAGCATAGACGAAGCCATGGTCGGCCGATGCGACCGGATAGACGTCGTGATCAATGAGGACTGCAGCCTCCTTGTCAATGACAACGGTGGAGGCATCCCGGTTGAGATCCACGAGAAGATGAACAAGTCCGCCCTCGAGGTGGTCATGACCAACCTCAACGCAGGCGGCAAGTTCGAGAAGAGCGCGTACAAGTACTCTGCGGGACTGCATGGCGTCGGGGCTTCGGCTGTTAACGCGTTGTCCGAGTGGTGCGAGGTTCGGGTCAGAACCGGCGGCCGCGTGTACCGGCAGCGTTACGAGCGCGGCAAGCCTGTGACCGAAGTCGAGGTCATAGGAAAGGTGGCTCCGGACGATACCGGCACGACCACTATTTTCAAACCGGATGCCGAGATCTTCGAAACCATAGAGTTCAGCTATGATACGATATCCAGCCGGCTCAGGGAATTCGCATTTCTCAACAAAGGCGTCACAATCACCCTTGAGGACAAGCGCACCGGCAAGAAGGCCGAGTACTACTTCAAGGGAGGCATAGCCTCGTTCGTTGAGTACCTCAACAAGAGCAAAAACCCGATTCACAAGACCGTCATAAGCATGGAACGCGAAGATGAAGACCTCTACTGCGAGATAGCGCTCCAGTACAACGACGGTTACACTGAGAGCGTGTACTCCTTCGCGAACAACGTCAACACGTTAGAGGGCGGCACACATCTGTCTGGGTTCAGAGCTGGTCTGACCAGGACGATCAACGATTACGCACGCAAATCCGGGCTTCTCAAGGAGAATGAGGAGGCTCTGACCGGCGACGACGTAAGAGAAGGTCTCACTGCCATCGTCAGTGTCAAGGTCGGGGAGCCACAATTCGAAGGGCAGACAAAGACCAAGCTGGGAAACAGCGAAATAGCAGGCAAGGTCCAGTCGCTTGTGAACGAGCGGCTGAGCGAGTTCTTTGAGGAAAATCCGTCTGAAGCCAAAGTGATCGTGCAGAAGACGATCCAGGCGGCACGGGCTCGTGCGGCTGCAAAGAGAGCCCGCGACCTCACAAGGCGCAAGAATGCACTAGACATCGCATCTCTCCCGGGCAGGCTGGCCGACTGCACTGTGGCAGACCCATACCTGGCCGAGCTGTTCCTGGTGGAGGGCGAGTCGGCAGGAGGATCGGCCAAGGGTGCGAGAGACAGACGCTACCAGGCCATCATGCCTCTGCGCGGGAAACCCATTAATGCAGAGAAAGCCAGACTAGATAAGCTCCTGGGCAATGAGCTGATTCAGTCGATCATAACTGCGCTGGGCACCGGGATAGGCGAGGATTTCGACATCAACAAGCTGAGGTACAGAAAGGTCATAATAATGACCGACGCCGATGTCGACGGAGCGCATATCCGCACGCTTCTGTTGACGTTCTTCTACCGCTTTACTCCGAAACTCATCGAGCAGGGCAACATCTATATAGCCCAGCCGCCCCTTTTCCAGGTAAAGAAGGGAAAGACGGTTCGGTATGCCTACTCAGACCGCGAGCTGACGCAGATCCTCGACGAGATAGGGAGAGACGGCTGTGTGATCCAGCGATACAAGGGTCTTGGAGAGATGGATGCAGATCAACTGGCGGATACAACTATGGATCCCGACAAGCGCGTTATGTATCAAGTGACGCTCGACGATGCAGTCGCCGCGGACAGGTTGTTCTCTACTCTGATGGGGACGAACGTAGAGCCGCGCAGAGAGTTTATTGAGGAGCACGCACATGAGGTGCAGGAACTAGACATCCATTAAGAACATCAGTTGGTGTTATTCTGGGGCCTTTCTTCTGATGGTCTAGGCAGCGAGGAGTGACGGTTAGTGTCCATAATGGACTTCACTGACGGCAAGGTTCTACCAATTGACATTCAGCAGGAAATGAAGAAGTCATACATGCTCTACTCGATGAGCACGATCGTCAGTAGAGCGCTTCCCGATGTCCGGGACGGGCTTAAGCCGGTACACAGGAAGATCCTCTACTCCATGTACCGCCTGAGGCTGAATCCAGGGTCACCGCACAGGAAGTCCGCCGCAGTTGTTGGAGACGTCATCGGCACCTACCATCCTCATGGAGACGCCGCGACCTATGACAGCATCGTCAGAATGGCTCAGGACTTCTCACTCAGATATCCGCTCGTCGACGGGCATGGGAACTTCGGGTCCATCGACGGAGATCCGCCGGCTGCCTATAGATACACAGAAGTCAGGATGACCAGAATAGCCACGTACATGCTGGCTGACATCCAGAAAGAGACCGTTGACTTCGTGCCCAACTACGACGGAACCACTGAGGAACCCGTGGTCCTCCCCGCTCGGATCCCCAACCTTCTGATCAACGGCGTGTCTGGGATAGCGGTCGGGATGGCGACGAATATCCCGCCCCACAACCTGGGTGAGGTCGTCGACGCCATCGCAATGCTCATAGACGACCCGGATGTCTCGATCAAGCAGCTGATGACGAAGATCAAGGGACCGGACTTTCCGGGTGGCGGCATCATCCTCGGCCGCAGTGGGATAAGAAGCGCGTACGAGACCGGCAGAGGGACGATCAAGGTCAGAGCCAGGTGCCGGATCGAGACCACGGAGAGCGGCAAGAGCAGCATCATAGTGACCGAGCTGCCGTACATGGTCAACAAGGCCAGGCTCATAGAGAAGATTGCCGAGCTTCATAAGGAACGGAAGGTCGAAGGCATCTCAAACCTCAACGACGAGACCGACCGGTCCGGCATGCGGATCGTGATCGAGCTCAAGAGGGACGCAAACCCGAACGTCGTTCTCAACCGGTTGTACAAGCATACCCAGCTCGAGGACACGTTTGGTGCAATTCTGCTTGTGCTGGTCAACAACCAGCCGCGCGTCCTCAACCTCAAGGAGTTGCTCCAGCACTACATCGACCACCAGAAGAGCGTCATCGTCAGAAGGACGCAGTTCGACCTGAAGGAAGCTCAAGAGAGAGCCCACATTCTCGAAGGACTGAGGATAGCCCTCAGCCATATAGATGAGATTGTCGATCTGCTCAAGAAGTCGAAGGACCCGGACGAGGCAAAGGCCCGGCTGATGTCTGAGTTCGGTCTTTCAGATGCCCAGAGCCAGGCGATCCTCGAGATGAGACTCCAGCGCCTGACTGGACTCGAGCAGGAGAAGATAGAGGCTGAGTATCAGGAGAAGCTAGCGCTCATAGCCGACCTGAAGGACATCCTGGCGGACGAACGCCGGGTGCTTCAGATCATCAAGACGGAGCTTCTCGAGGTCAAGGAGAAATTCGGTGATCCGAGACGCACGGAAATTAGCAGGTCTGAAGAGGCGCTGGCAATCGAGGACCTGATTGCGAAGGAAGACATAGTCGTCACCCTGAGCCATCAGGGCTACATCAAGCGCGTGTCCCTGAACACCTACAGAAGCCAGCGTAGAGGCGGCAAGGGAATCACCGCGATGAACATCAAGGAAGAGGATTTCGTCGAACGGATCTTCATCACGTCGACTCATGATCAGCTGCTGTGCTTCAGCAGCGCAGGCAAGGTCTATTCGCTGCGGGGATACGACATCCCTGAGGCCGGCCGCCAGGCGAGGGGCACTGCGATGGTCAATCTTCTTCCGGTTGATAGAGGAGAGAGGATCAACACCGTAATCCCTGTCAGCGAGTTCGAAGCAGGCGCCTACCTGTTCTTTGCCACTGAGAAGGGGCTCGTGAAGAAGACCGACCTGTCAGAGTACGCCAACATCCGGTCGACCGGTCTGATAGCTATTACGCTCGAGGAAGGCGACAGCCTGGTCGGCGTGAAGCTGATCTCCGGCGACGAGGAAATCATGCTGGTCACCCGTCACGGTCAGTCGATCCGCTTCTCCCATGAAGACGTGCGTGCTATGGGGCGGCCTGCCAGGGGCGTAATCGGCATCCGCCTCGATCCGGGCGACAGCGTCGTGGGGATGGACACCATAGATCCGACTGAAGTCAATGGATCGCATCTGCTTGTGGTCACGGTGAACGGCTACGGCAAGCGCACGCCGGTCTCTCACTACGGTATCCAGAGCCGGGGCGGCAAGGGGCTCAGAACGCTTCAGATGACCAAGAAGAACGGGCCGATCGTCGGAGCCCAAGTGGTGAGGGATGACCACGACCTCATGTTCATCTCAGCTGAGGGAATAGTGATACGTGTCAAAGCCAGCGAGATCTCCGTCATGGGAAGGCTGACCCAGGGTGTCAAGGTAATGACCATGGGCGAGGGCGACAGCCTGGTCGCGATGGCCAATATCGCCACCAAAGATGAGGGCAACGGAGCCGGGCGCGTGCAGTCAGAGGGAGAATCCGAAAGCTCTTTAGATAGCGCCGAGGAGGAGCTTCCGCTGCTGCCTGATGGTGAGACTGTTGATGTTGATGAAGAATAATGACCTGCCGCTGTCGAAGAGCTACAGCTTGACGCAGTTTTGAGCAAGCAAACCTGAGCATTAACAAGGATTTTGCATCTAGCTCCGCTCTTTGCGGCTTATGTTCGATTTGGAGCTGTTGCGAAGCTCAAATGGCCTGTGTATAATGACATTCGTGTGTCGCATGTCGATTGCCACTCCGGTTGGGATTTCACCCAGTGGAAGCAGAGTGTCGATCCAAGCAAAAACAAGCGTCTTCGGCACAAGAGTCCCTACTGATGATGGATTTGCATGCCGGGGGCATGTTGACAGGCGGCTGAACGCGTGATAGAATGAACGTTGCGCCTCCGGAGAGACGGCGAATCTCGGCTGACGAGACAGCAGGTCGAAGCGGAGGAGTGCAGGGCGAAAGCCCGATTGTTCCTTGAAAACTGAACAGTGGAATGGAAAGATTCCATTGAGTTTTGTGGGGTCCGAACAGGATCCTGCCTGCGAACGTAAGGGAGCAGGACGAACGCAAGAGTGATCTATGGAAACCGCCTTCTAGTGGAGGCAGGTCCAGAGATAGATTTCTTGGAGAGTTTGATCCTGGCTCAGGACGAACGCTGGCGGCGTGCTTAACACATGCAAGTCGAG